>JAEAMG010000567.1_pt1 | contig 39952 bp, 25 predicted proteins | sample 8958741 | NCBI WGS metagenome assembly JAEAMG01 (sample SAMN16933256, study PRJNA681125) | bioreactor sludge metagenome | isolation source: anaerobic bioreactor treating anionic surfactant - SDBS | place: India: Bengaluru | collected 2019-02-28 | reverse complement strand
ACCCGGCATGCAGCAAGAGCCCTATTTGCCGGGTTTTTTAACCGGACAGTAGTGAATCCGTCTTTAGGATAACCTGATAAACTCGGACATCCGCTTCGGAAAAGCAGCAGAAGAGCACATCGGCGGACTCAGGGTGTTCCGCCTGAAAACGGGTCACTGTTTCCACCGCAATCCGCGCGGCTGTTTCTTTCGGAAATCCGTACACACCCGTGCTGATGCAAGGGATCGCCACACTGTGGCACCCGTACCTCAGAGCCAGTTCCAGACAGTTGCGGTAACAAGCAGAGAGCATCGAAGGTTCGTTGTGGGTACCGCCCGACCACACCGGACCCGGCGTGTGGATCACAAACCGCGCGGGCAAACGATAGCCTTTCGTGATCTTGGCCTCGCCCGTCGCGCATCCTCCCAGCGCCCGGCACTCCACCAGTAACTCGGGCCCTGCCGCTCGATGGATCGCCCCGTCCACACCACCCCCACCCAACAGCGTCGTGTTGGCCGCATTGACGATCGCGTCAACCTCCAACTTCGTAATATCGGCTTGAATGACCCTCATCATCCGCAAACCCCTTTTCTGCGTTTATGCTATGGTTAAACAGGCAAAGGTTCGCTAAGCGCGAGCGCGCGGCGAGTCGCGGTCGTGAGCGGCAAATCGGCGGGTATCTCAAAGCGCACGGATGGCTTCCGAGCAGGATCGGGGCTACCCATATACGAGGGCACCGCATACACATAAAATAACAGCTCGAAATGCGAAAAAAAATGTCGAACACGTCCGAGCGGCTCGGCCCGCGAAGCCACAAGACCGGCCTCATCCCGCAACGCCCGCAGGGCATCACAGCGCGTCGGTTTGCGCGTCACACTGATGTTCGGCAACTCCCACATGCCGCTCAAAAGCCCCTCTTCCGTGCGTTGCGTTAAAAGGACACGCCCCGTCTCATCGCGCACCAACACAGCTACGGCCTGGCGTATCGGCACTGCCTTTTTCACAGGCTTCATCGGCAATGCGCCTTGCCGGTTTTCCTGTCGGGCGACACAATGGAGCTTCAAAGGACAGACGTCACAAGCCGGATCACGCGGCGTACACAGCATCGCGCCCAAATCCATCATGGCTTGGTTGAAATCACCGGGGCGCTTAGATGCCACAATGTGCGGCAGAAGCCAAGCTGCAAGTTTAGCACGAGCATGCGGTTTTCGAAAATCGTCCTTCCAACCCAGAAAACGCGCAAAGACGCGGATGACGTTACCGTCCACCACCGGCGTTTCCGCACCAAAGCAAATGCTGGCAATCGCAGCCGCCGTGTAGGGCCCTACCCCCGGCAACGCGGCCCACCCTTCCGCCGACTCGGGCAAGCAACCTCCTTGCGCCAGTAGGGTCTGAGCCGCCTTCTGCAGATTACGGGCACGCGTATAGTAGCCGAGCCCTTCCCACATTTTAAGGACCTCTTGCTGCGGCGCGGCGGCCAATCGGGCGACCGTCGGAAAGACGCTGAGGAAACGGGTGAAGTAGCCGCGCACGGTTTCCACCTGCGTCTGTTGCAGCATGATCTCACTGACCCAAACCGCATAGGGATCAGGGTGGCCGCGCCATGGCATTGCGCGTTTATTCGCGTCGTACCAGATGAGCAGACTGCGGCACAACTGTGTCATGGCACTCATCAGGCTATCGGATGAAGAGCAGTTCCTGATAGGTCGGAAGCGGCCATACCTCGTCGTCCACAAGGCCCTCAAGGGCGTCCACTAGCTCACGGACACGCTCGATGGCAGGCGCAACTTTTTCGCGCATGAAACGCGCATGGCCGACCTTGCACGTGTGGCCTGTCTCAGACTCTTTTGCTGTCTGGGCAAGCAAGTTCAGCTCCTCTTGCAGGCCAACCGTCAGGCGGCTGATTTCAGCGAGTGCTGAGATATCCGCAGGAAGGTCAAGCTGCTTGAGCTTCTGTGCGGAGTCGGCCAGCGCACCCTGAGCCAGGCTCACTGCCGGCAAGACCATCGTACGGGCAATTTCCTGAGTGAGGCGCGCTTCCACCGCGATGTCCTTGATGTAGCGTTCAAGATAGATCTCGTAGCGCGCACGAAGTTCACGCTCCGTGAGGATCCCCTGACGCGACAGAGTCTCGATTGTGGTCGGCGTGACATATTGAGCGAGCGCTTCGGGCGTGGAGGACAGGTTGCTGAGGCCACGGCGTGCGGCTTCCACGTGCCAGGCGGTCGCGTAATTGTCTCCGTTGAAAACGATGTGTCGGTGCTCTTGCCAAATCTCTTGAACGAGAGACTGGATCGCTGCATTCAACCGCGACGAGTCGCCGTTGACGCGTTTTTCCAGCTCTGTCGCGATGAAATCAAGCGAGTCGGCAACGATCGCATTCAGGATCATGATTGGGCCGGAGACCGACTGGCTGGAGCCCACGGCACGGAACTCGAACTTGCCGCCGGTAAAGGCGAAGGGGCTCGTGCGGTTACGGTCTCCTTTTTCAGCAGGCAAGGGCGGCAAGGTGTTGACACCTAACGCGAGCGCCTGTTTGCCGCGCCGAGGCGCACGCGAGGCTCCTTCGGCCACGCGTTCGAACAGATCCGTCAGATGCTCGCCAAGAAAAACCGAGATGATTGCAGGCGGGGCCTCACACGCGCCGAGACGGTGATCGTTGCCCGCGTGTGCGACCGAAGCACGCAGTAAAGCACCATGCAGAGAAATCGCCCGGATCACGGCGGCGCAGAAGACCACGAAGCGCGCGTTCTCCTCGGGCGTATCGCCCGGGTTGAGCAGATTAGCCGTAAGCGTATTCAGCGACCAGTTGACATGTTTGCCGGAACCGTTCACGCCTTTAAATGGCTTCTCGTGCAACAGACAGACAAAGCCGTGTTTTGCGGCCGTGCGCTGGAGCATCGACATCACCAGATGCTGATGGTCAGACGCGATGTTGGCCTGCTCGTAGATCGGAGCGACCTCGAACTGCCCTGGAGCTACCTCATTGTGGCGGGTCTTGACCGGCACACCGAGCTTATAGAGTTCGTTCTCGCATTCGATCATGAACGACAACACGCGTTCATTAATCGCGCCGAAATACTGGTCTTCAAGTTCCTGACCTTTGGGCGGTTTGGCTCCGAAGAGCGTGCGTCCCGCGCTGATGAGGTCGGGCCGGATCAGGAAGAGGCGCCGGTCAATGAGAAAATATTCCTGTTCACAACCGGCATTGGCGTCCACCTTCTGCTCTGGCTCGCCAAAAAGGGCCAGTATTCGGCGAGCGTGTCGATCGATCGCCTGCATGGAGCGCAGAAGCGGGGTTTTCTTGTCGAGTGCGTCACCCGTGGAGGCGCAAAAAGCGCAGGGAATAAACAGCGTGCGCCCGCCGGCGGACTCGAGAATATAGGCAGGGCTTGTGACGTCCCACGCGGTATAGCCGCGAGCCTCAAAGGTGGCGCGCAGCCCGCCGGAGGGAAGGCTCGATCCGTCGGCTTCGCCGCTGATAAGCTGTTTTGCCGAAAACTTGGCGATCGCTCCGCCTCGCCCGTCAGGCTCGAGAAAACCGTCATGCTTCTCGGCCGTAAGTCCGGTGAGCGGATAAAAAACGTGCGCGTAGTGCGTGGCACCATTCTCGATCGCCCAGTCACGCATGGCTTCCGCAACCGCCCCCGCGACCGAAACATCCAAGTGTTCACCGTGGTCGATGGTTCGGCGCACAGTGCGATAAACACTCTCGGGCACGCGCTGCCGCATAACATCGGAATTAAACACACAGCTTCCGAAATCCATGAGGAGAGAATGGAAAGCGTTCGTTTCTGCAGCGGCATAGCGCGGCGGTGTGGCTGCAATCGATTGAATGGCGGTGTAACGTGCGTTCATAAAATAGAATAATTTCTTTTTGAAGGGCTCAGTAACCAGAGCGCGACGGTGTACATAAGCGAACCGACTGCCGCATTCTCTACTGAATTCCGACTCCTGACTGCTGAATACAGGGGTTGTGTGCGAAGCTCCAGTTAGGGATACGATGGCTTTCGGAAATCAAGCGCCATCGCGATCTCCGGGCAGGTGAAGGGATTGGCGTGTTTGGTACAGTTGATGCAGCCCATATAAAGCTTGTGCATCACCTGAGTCTTAGGAATAACTTTGAACCCAAGCGAAGTGAAGAATTCAGGGGCAAAAGTGAGTACGATCGCCTGTGCCGGATCAAACCGCCGTATGTCCGTAAGTATCCGGGAGACAATCCTTGTGCCAATATGGTGGCGTCGGTAAGCCTGATCGACCGCAACTGATTGTATCTCAACAGATGCGCGTTCGGGTTCGCCGATCTCCGGCAGGATATGCCAGGCTGCACATCCGACGACGCGGCCTTCGACTTCGCAGACAATGAAGCGGTCAATGTTCTGTATAATGTCCCCGATCGGCCGCGAAATCAGATCTTCCTGATGACTACGAATCAGGTTGAAAACCTGCTCCGCGTCTTTAAGTACAGCTGGTCGTATGTCGGTTCTGATCTCGTCTTTCATGCTTATACCATACAGATTCAACACGAGTTTCTCAAGTAGAAACGGCGTGTCCGGACCGCTCCGGACACGCCGTTCATTACCCGTTTGTCGCCGGGATTACCTCTTCAGCGCGGCCTGGGCTGCGGCCAACCGCGCGATCGGCACGCGGTACGGGCTGCAAGAGACGTAGTTGAGCCCGTTTTTGAAGCAGAACTTCACCGAACTCGGGTCGCCGCCTTGCTCGCCACAGATGCCGACCTTCAGGTCCGTCCGCGTCTTGCGGCCTTTCTGGACGGACATCTCGATGAGCTGTCCCACGCCGTCCTGATCGATGGTCTGGAACGGATCGGACGACAGCAGCTTCTGGTTGAGATAATCCGGCAGGAACCCGCCGATATCGTCGCGGCTAAAGCCGAACGTCATCTGCGTCAGATCATTCGTTCCAAAAGAGAAGAACTCCGCCTCCTGCGCCATACGGTCCGCCAGCAGGGCGGCACGCGGGATTTCGATCATAGTGCCAACCATATAAGGAAGCGTTTTGATCTTCTTGGCCTTACACACTTCCGCATGTACGCGGGCGATGATCTCCTTCTGGTGCTTCAACTCGCTCACGTCGCAGGTGACGGGAACCATGATCTCGGGCTTGCACTTCATGCCGCCTGCGATGAGCTCCGCCGCCGCCTCAAAGATTGCGCGAGCCTGCATCTCGGTCACCTCGGGATAGGTGACACCAAGGCGGACGCCGCGGTGACCCATCATCGGGTTATTCTCGTGCAAAGCTTCGCCGCGCTTTTTGATGTCGCCGGCACTGATCTTCAGAGCGGTAGCGAGTTCAGCCTGCTTCTCTGCGCCCTGCGGCACGAACTCGTGCAGCGGCGGATCGAGCAGACGAACCGTCACAGGCAAGCCTTCCATGGCTTCCATTGTCGCTTTAATGTCATGCTTGACGAAGGGCATCAGTTCGTTCAATGCGCTGCGGCGCTCTTCGACCGTCGAGCTGAGGATCATCTTGCGTAGCAGAAAGAGCGGCTTGTCACTACCTACGCCATAGAACATGTGCTCCGTGCGGAAGAGGCCAATGCCCTCGGCACCGAACGCGCGAGCAACCTTAGCATCCGCCGGCGTGTCGGCATTGGTGCGCACGCCCATGGTGCGGAACTTGTCAGCCATGGCCATGAACTTCTGGAAGCGTGGATTTTCCGTGGCGTCGATCATCGGCAGCGTGCCGGTGTACACATGGCCGCGGGAACCATTCAGCGTCACGACATCGCCTTCCTTGAGCACGAGATCCGACCCCGCTATCTTCGCGGTCTTGGCGTGGACGTTCACGTGCAGTCCACCTGCACCAACGACGCAGCACTTGCCCCAGCCGCGCGCCACGAGTGCCGCGTGCGAAGTCATGCCGCCGCGTGCGGTCAGAATGCCGACCGCCGCACGCATGCCCTCGACGTCTTCCGGGTTTGTCTCTTCGCGGATCAGAATGCACTTTTTGCCGGCGCGGGCGGAGGCGACGGCGTCCTCGGCCGTAAAGACCAGCTTGCCGCAAGCCGCGCCCGGTCCAGCCGGCAGTCCCTTGACAACCGGCTTGGCATCCTTTTCGAATTTAGGATCGATGATCGGATGCAGAAGCTCGTCCAACTGTTGCGCCTCGACGCGCATGACGGCCGTCTTCTGATCAATAAGCCGCGAAGCCAGCATGTCCATCGCCATGTTTAGCGCGGCCGTTCCCGTGCGCTTGCCGACGCGGCACTGAAGCATCCAGAGTTTGCCTTCCTCGATGGTGAACTCAATGTCGAGCATGTCGGTATAATGCTTCTCGAGCGTGTTGCGGATGGCAAAGAGCTGCTTGTAGGTGGATGGCATCGCCTCGTGCATACTCTTCAGATGCTTGTTCTGCTCATTCTTGGTGTCATCGTTGATCGGGCTCGGCGTGCGAATGCCCGCCACGACGTCCTCGCCCTGGGCATTGACCAGCCACTCGCCGTAAAAGGTGTTGTCGCCAGTGGCCGGGTCGCGGGTGAAGGCCACGCCCGTGGCGGATGAGTCGCCCATGTTGCCGAACACCATCGCCTGCACGTTCACGGCGGTACCCCACTCGTCTGGGATACCCTCGATTCGGCGGTAGGAAACAGCCTTCTTGCCGTTCCAGCTCTTGAATACGGCGGCGATGCCGCCCCATAGCTGCGCCATTGGATCATCGGGAAAAGGCTTTCCGAGGTGCTGCTTGACCAGCTTCTTGAACTCGTCGGCGAGAATCTGTAGGTCTTCCGCCTTCAGGTCGGTATCGGAGGTGCAGCCTCGGGCGTGCTTAAATTGGTCCAAGGTCTCATCCATGATCTTGCGGATACCCTTACCTTCCGCCGGTTCCCGGCCCTCAGCCTTCTCCATCACCACGTCGGCGTACATCATGATCAGGCGACGATACGAGTCCCAGACGAAACGGGGGTTGTTGGTCTTCTTGATCATGCCAGGAATCGTGGCCGTGGAAAGGCCAACGTTTAGGACGGTATCCATCATACCGGGCATGGAGCTGCGCGCGCCGGAACGGCAGGAGACGAGCAGAGGATTGTCAGGATTGCCGTACTGTTTGCCCATGATCTTCTCAGTCTTGCGCAAGGCGGTCAGAACCTGGTCGGTTAGCACCGCAGGCAATTTGCAACCGCCCTCATAATACGCCGTGCAACACTCGGTGCTGACGGTGAATCCTGCCGGCACGGGAATGCCCAAAAGACACATCTCGGCCAAATTCGCACCCTTGCCGCCGAGAAGGTTTTTCATTGCCGCACCGCCTTCGGCCTTCGCGTTGCCGAACGAATAGACATATTTCGCGCCTTTAGCCGCGACCTTCTTCGCTATCGCATCCTTTTTCACAAGCGCAACCTTCTTCGAAGACGCGCCCTTTTTCATCGCCTTGACAGTCTTTGCCATACTTTATTCCTTTGTTCAAAAAAACAGTTTTTAGTTTACCATAGAGGAACGGAGAGTCAATTCAACCTTGACTAGCCGAGCTGCTTCATCTGCGGGAAGAGAATCACATCGCGGATCACCTCGGTGCCTGTCAGCATCATGACCAGCCGGTCGATGCCCATGCCCAGACCGCCAGTCGGTGGCATGCCGTGCTCCAGCGCTGTAATGAAATCCTCGTCTATCTTCTCGGGATCGTCGCCCGCTTGATCCGCGAATGCCGCGCGCTGCGCCATCGGGTCGTTCTGCTCCGTATAGCCCGGACACAGCTCCTTGCCGGCCACAACGAACTCGAATACGTCAACCAGCTCGGGATCATCCTCGCACGCCTTGGCAAGCGGCACGAACTGGCGAGGGATACGCGTGACAAAGGTGGGCTGGCGCAACGTTTTCTCGACCAGTTTGCCGTAGACCTCGTGCGTGACCAGCAGGTGGTTCCATGACGGATCGATCGAGACTCCCTTGGCCTCGGCCTTGACACGCGCCTCCGCGACCGGCAGACCGAACCAGTCGTTTCCCATCACTTCCTGCACCGCATCCCGGTACGCGACTTCGCGGTAAGGTGGCGTAAAGTCGAGTACTTCCTTCGCCTCACCATATTCGACCTTCATCGTGCCGAGCACTTTAGCGCAAAGATGCGGCAACAAGCCTTCGATGATCGCTTTCATCGATTTGCGGTCGCCGTATGCCTCATAGATCTCCAGCACCGTAAACTCCGGATTGTGAGTGCGGTCGATGCCTTCGTTGCGGAAATCCTTGCCCAACTCGAAAATCTTATCATACCCGCCTACGATCAGCCGCTTCAGGTAAAGTTCCGGCGCGATGCGCATCACCATCTCGGTGCCCAAAGCGTTGTGGTGCGTGAAAAAAGGCTTGGCCGCCGCGCCGCCCGCCTGCGCCTGCATCATCGGCGTCTCCACCTCAGTGAAGCCGCGCGCCTGCAGAAAATTGCGGATCTCCGCAAGGATGGCACTCCTCTTGTTGAACCGGTCACGTGAATCCGGATGCATCATCAGATCGAGATAGCGTTTACGGTAACGTTCCTCCACATCCTGCAACCCATGGAACTTTTCCGGCGGTTGCATTATCGCCTTGCCGAGAAACGTCCACGTGTGGACCTCAATCGTGGGTTCTCCCGCCTTCGTGGTAAAAAGGCGCCCCTCAACCCCCAGAAAGTCGCCGAGATCAAGATACTTGAATCCCTCGAACTGCGGTTCCGTGAGCAAATCCTTTTTGATGAACATCTGAAAGTTGGCAGATCCGTCGCTGAAGGTCGCGAACGAGGCTTTACCCATCCTTCGGATTGTCATCAGTCGGCCAGCCGCCCGCACGGTTTTGTTCTCTTCGAATCCCGCCCGGATCTCGGACAAACGTGTCCGCTCGAACGCCTGCCCGAAAGGTTTAAACCCCAACTCCTCCAACTTGCGCAAATTGGCGATACGCTGCGCACGATACTCATTGCTCGAAAGCGGCTGTTCCTCTGACATCTCTTCAACTTCCTTCCTTAAAAAGTCGCAAAACTATAGCACAATCGGGCAGAGATGTCACCGCCACGATCCATTCAGGGCTGCAGCCGCGTTGCCGAGCTAAGTGCAAAATGAAGTGCGCGCTTTTCGAAAAGCGGGGAAGTTCTCGAATCCGAGGATAGCATTCCACGGGACTCGGGGAAACCAAAGGGCTTTCCAGGAAGGCTGTCGCAACGCACCATGAGGCGGCCAACCGGAAAACGCCCTACATGCGGCAGCAGTCTATCATTGCAGGTCTCAACTAACCGTCTGCTTACCTTTGTGCAAAGGCGCTTCCGACTGATCCGTGATTCGTCCCATTCTCGGTTAATCTCCCGGCCCGCTTTACTCGCTTCCCGGTCATCACCTGCCTTTATCACTTCCTTCTGCCGAGACGCAATGCTACGGTGTATCAACACCGAGTTTCCCTGAATAACAACCCGGCATAATCAGAGACCTCTGTGCATCGCCATATGCATGTATGACCCGCCTTCACCAATTTGCAGACAACAACTTTCACTGTCTATTTACACGCCGCGCCAAATCAAATACAGCCAGTTCAACACGGCCAAAACAATCAAGGTCACCCATGCCGCACGCCGCTCGCCCGGCTCGAAACGCATGACGATGACACGCCTGCGCACAAAGAGAAAACCGGAATATACGGCGAAAATGGTTCCCATACAAACGGTTCCGACTACCACCAGCGGCTGCAGGACAAGGGCACACGCCACATTTCCGGATGTCAACAACAAAAGCGCTCGCGTGCCTCCGCATGTCAGGCAGGGAAGACCCGTCAGCCGGTGGAAAAGACACACCTTCACTCCGCACCCGTGCATGACGGCGACGGATAGGCCGATCAGAAGAAAGGCACCCACGACCGCCAACCATTGCTGAAGATCGTCCGGATGCAGAACGCGCTGTTCGAATCGCATGTCGCCTTTTCCTTTACCTGCCATTCGACGGTATGCTTGCCCGAGGCGACTGAGTCCAACACAAGATGTCCGTTTTCGATCACCGGCCACATCGTCTTACCATCTACAGTTACCATCGCGCCATCCAGGAAAGGCACCTCCACCCGCGCCGTCGTGTTCACAGGAATCTCTATTTTCAGCGCGTACGACTGACCCACATGCTGCCGCACGCCGACGGACACCTGGCCCCTGATCGTCGGCACGTATCCCTCGATCGCCTCCAGCTTTCCGACCTGCGGACGGATCAAGATCTTGCCGAAGCCTGGTTCGAGCGGACGCACCCCCATCACATATCGCGGCAGAATATTGGCAGGCGCTGAGCCCCACGCGTGATTCCAATCCAGATTCGGCTTGAACATGATATCCCACGCTTCCAGGCTGATGGTCGAGCCGGATTTCATCATGTTCACCCAGCCCCGCCTGTCATCGCGCGTCATCAGACCAAGGGCTTCGTCCTCCAGCCCGGCCACGAACAGCGCCTCCAAGAGATACTGCGAACCGTACACGCTGCACGCCATGCCACGTGACTTCACAAACGAGGCAACACGTGCACGTTCCGCCTCGGGCACCAGTCCGAACGCCAAAGGTATCATGTTCGCGTGCAGCGATGCGTGTGACGCGCCCTCTCCGTCCACATAACAGCCGCGCTCCACATTGAAGAACAGGGCGTGAAAAGCTTGCGCCGCCCGCTCCGCTTTGGTGCGGTACGAGGCCGCATCAGTACGCTTACCCAAAGCCTCTGCCATCTCCGCCATCTGCCGTAAGTTCAAACAGAAAAAGGCGTTGACCACCGCGTTAACCGGTTTGAATTCGAAGCCGTCGCGCTCGCCGACTGGCCAGTCAGTGATGTCGCGCAGGCCACTTTCCATCGGAGCGTCAGGCCCGCCTGTCACCAGCAGCCCATCTTTCTCCCGTGCGCAGAACTCCAAGGTCTTTTTCGCCTTCAGCGCATCATAGCACCGCACCAGCGATTCAATGTTGCCGGTATACATCCAATCCGTCCAAGCCATCATCACCGAGTGCTGTTTCCACTCGGTCGGCCAGGTGGGTTTTTCCATCAGGTATTCATGGCTGTAGCGCGCCAAGGTGAACTCCCGATCGGTGCAGTAGTGACAAAGCTGGTTGATATAGGCATCGGCCTCGTAAGGAATGCGCTCGCGGTCGCCGTCCACATACACGCCCGCAAAGGTTGTGGCCTTGACGCTGTACTTGCAAAATTCGAAAAGACGGTCGAGCACGACGTCGCTTGATACAAACCGCGCAGCCTTCATGTCGAACGGATAGTTGATGACGAGTTGCCGGATGGAGTCCGTCGTGACAGGATACGGGCACTCCTCCACTTCCACATAGCGGAACGGCATCACAACGCCGAACTCCTTCGGCAGCGACACAGCCGCACCACTAGTATTGCGTTTATCCGCCATGAGCGGCACGCGGTAAACATTGGGGCTTGTCAGCGCACCACTCACCTTCGCATACCGTATCGTGCCGCCAGGCTGGGTGTCCACGCTCCACCCCGAAGCCTTCTCGCCGAGGTGCAAGACGAATGGGCCCCGGCGTTCCATATTGTGCGGCGGCACCAGTTCGACCCACCCGAACGCCGCTTTGCCGAAATCCACAAACACGCGTCCCTGCGCGTTCGTCAGCAAGCTGACAGGTTTGACTTTCGTTTCCTTAAGCGGATAGCGCAGAGCAGAGTCTTCTCCAAGCTTCTCCGCAGTCTTGAAGGACATGATCTGCGACCACGGACCCAATTTGCCATTGCGGTCCCAGACGCGCACCCGCCAGCACACCTCAACTCCTGTCGGCAACGGCTTGCCCGCGTAAGCCACACCGAGCGACTGACCTGATTTGACCTCACCTGAATCCCATAAGTCCGGCTCGCCCGCTTTAAAACGCCCTGTGGTTGAGACTACCTGAATCTGATAGCCCGTCTGGAAATCTCCCCCATCACCGTTTTTAAAACCCCACGACATCTCCGGCGAAGCGTCGGTCACCGCCACCAATCCCGGCTTCGCCAGCAGTTCGCACATCAGCGCATCCGGCGTCAGCGCCACCGCCATTCTCGCCACCATCACGCCGCACAACAAAACGAATTTCCGTCCTCGCATGTCCAATTCCTTCCTCCACCGTTCGGACGGACCTTCATGTCCACCCTCCCTTTGTTCAAACCCGATTTTCACACAAACGTCCGCAAGGAACAAGGAGAACATCTGTGTCAAAAGGGCGCAACTGCCGGCTCGCCGTCCTTCCAGGCGATTCCAACCCGCGAGAGAAACCACGTCCTGCCTTTGTCGTTATTACCTTGGAAGAAGAGCCAAGTCTTGCCGTCAATATCGCTGAAAATGCCCGGGTGCCCCGACTCCGAAGCGTTCCATTCGCCCGGCTTGCCATTTGCTAGTAGCGGCTCTGACGACAACCGCGTCCAGGTTACACCATCCGTACTGGAGGCCACGCCCACCTGCTGCGGCTCATTGTTGTAGCCACCCGCATAGAACATGAAGAGCCGATCGCCGCGCCGGATGATCGTCGGAGCCTCGATGCACTTCCGTTCCCACTGCAGTTCAGGTTTCAACACAGGCCCTTCGCGCAGTTGCGTCCACGTCGACGGCCCGAATCCCGAGGTGAGGTCAGCCGACGCTACCCCCACCATCTGCGTGGTCATGGAGGGATCGCGCGTCGCGAAGTAGAGCAACAATTTGCCGTTGAACGGATGTGCCTCCGCGTCGATTGCGCGTCCGGACGTCCACTTGCCATGCGGGCGAAACACAGGATTCTGCGGGTCGCGCGTAAAACGAACGCCATCGTCTGATACCGCGTGGCAGATCGCGTCGCGAGGACCGTTCCCATAGGTCTGGTAGAAAAGGTGAACGCGCCCCTCAAGCACCAGAGCGCCGGGCGCGCAGAGCCCGTTCTTGTCACAGGATTGCTCCGGCCACATCTCTGAAACCTTGATCCAGTGCTGCAGATCCCGGCTCTCCGCGACACCGATCGACCATCCTTTCGGCGCGTTGCTCGGCGCAAGCTTGACGTCGAACGGCGGCAGAGAGAAATACATCAGATAGCGGTCTTTGAAGCGCACCACCGAAGGGTCTTTCGAGAAGGGTCGCCCCACCCGCGTCTCATCCGCCCACCGTATGGCCGTCGACGTTTCGGAATACGCCACGTGCATGCACAAACAAACGAGCACCATCAAAAACATCTTCTTCATTTGGATTCCTTTATAGATGAACCTTATCACAAACTGGAAATTATACCTTTAGCAACATCTGGTCAAGGCCAATCCCGCAGAGCGGAATATCTCCTACTTCACCAAAATATCGCACGACATTACGCCTTGCGATTGGATATACTTAAAACGCTTTAACAAAGGAGAAAGAAACATGCCCCACACACGGAAAATGCTGTTCACTTTTTCGCTCATTATTACCGCCTCGGCCTGCGCAGCTGGCCCGGCACTCGTTTCCCCGAACGAAAAGCTCAGTGCCACACTCGACCTTACATCTGCGGGTTCGATTGTCTACCGCGTCGATTACAAGGGCAAGCCGATCATTTTGACTTCACTACTCGGGTTCATGGCCACCGACAAGATTGACCTCTCCACAGGGTTTCGTTCGCTCTTTGAAACACGCGGCGCCATCCGCCAGACGTGGAAGCCGCCGTTCGGTGAGCGCGCGCTGGTGACAGATGCTTACAACACGCTGACATGCGCGTTCGACCACAAAGCCTCAGGTCTGAAGCTGAACCTCGAGTGCCGCGCTTACGACAGTGGGTTCGCCTTCCGCTATGTGTTCCCGAAACAGGCCGTCACGCAACTCGACATCGCCAAGGAGAACACCGAGTTCGTCTTTACCGGCAACCATCGCGCCTGGCCCATCTACTCCGCACAAGGCGAGTATATACCCGCGACGATCGACACGGTCAAGGACGGAGCCGAGCGTCCTCTCACAATCGAACTGGCTGACGGTCCGGTCGTGGCCGTTGGCGAAGCCGGACTGTTCACTTTTTCCCGTATGAAATTCGCCCCGCTTGCGGAACATCCTCACACGCTGACCGCCCGGCTCGATGGCCCTGCCGCAATGCCCATACCGGAAGCAACGCCGTGGCGCTTCGTCATGGTGGCCGACAACGCGGCCCGCCTGCTCGAACAGAACGACCTGATTCTGAATCTGAACGAGCCTTCCAAGATCGCCGACACCTCTTGGCTCAAGCCAGGCAAGGTGATCCGCGAGACCTCGCTGACCACCGTCGGAGGCAAGGCCTGCATCGACTTCGCGAAAGTGATGAATCTCCAATATGTCGAGTTCGATGCGGGCTGGTACGGCAACGAATACGACGACGCCTCGGACGCACGTGCCGTCAACCTCGACCCCAAGCGCTCCAAAGGTCCCCTCAACCTGCAAGAAGTCATCCGTTACGGCAAGGAGAAGGGAGTGGGCATCCTCGTCTACGTCAACCGCCGCGAGTTGGAACGCCGTCTGGATGAACTGCTTCCTCTTTACAAATCTTGGGGCATCATGGGTATGAAGTATGGATTTGTCCAAGTCGGTAACCAAAAATGGACCACCTGGCTTCACGACGCCATTCGAAAGGCAGGCGAAGCAGGCATGATGATCGACATCCACGATGAGTACCGCCTCACAGGAAACCAGCGCACCTGGCCGAACGTGATGACCGTCGAAGGTATCCGCGGCAACGAGGAGATGCCAGCGGCCACGCACAATTGCGCACTGCCTTTTACGCGCTACCTCTGCGGCCCCGGCGACTACACTCCCTGCTGGTACAACAACAAGGTCAAGAACACCCGCGCCCACCAGCTCGCCCTCGGCGTAGTGACCTACAGTCCTTGGCAGTTCCTCTTCTGGTACGACAACCCCAGCCTGTACAAGGCCGACCCGGAACTGGACTTCTGGCGTCAAATGCCAACGGTATGGGAAGACACAAAAGTGCTGAATGCCAAGATCGGCGCGTATGCCACAGTCGCGAGACGCACCGGAAACGACTGGTTCGTCGGCTCGATCAACGCGCTAGAGCGCCGCACGCTGACCATCCCGCTCACTTTCCTTCCGACCGGCAAAACCTACACCGCCCTGATCTACAGCGACGGCGAGCCGGACGGCTCTAACCGCATAAAGGTGGCCTGCGCAACACGCGAAGTGACCGCAACAGACACGATTGCTGCGGAAATGGCCGACAACGGTGGCCACGCCATCCATCTCACGCCTGTCCGCTGAGTTTTGTAACGTTTGGCACCCCGCACGTGTATAGTAGATTGTAGCGCGTAACAGATCCCGCAAGGTTGCGGTCTTCGCGTGACGCGACTAAAAACGGTCTAATATCGAGGAGTCCCTAATGATCAAGAACATGCTATGGAAGTCAGGCGCGTTCGCCTGCATGCTTGCTTTTCAGATTCAAGCGGCAGATTTGAAGGATTTTCCTGAACAAACCCACTGGATTCTGACGGTGGACGTCAAGGCTGCTCAAGCATCGCCTTTGATGAACGCCATCGTGGACAAGATCGATCCGGCCAAACGCCAAGACGCCACGAATAAACTGGCTGTTATCAAAGCCCTGTTCGGCGTGGATGTGCTCAAGGACATCGACCATCTCTTGATCGCGGGCAACGGCGATGCGTCAAAAGGCGGCGTCGCTTACGTCTACGGGAAGTTTGACGCGCAACGCCTGACCACCATCCTGACAGGCACCAAGCATTACGCCTCTGCCGACCATGACGGGGTGGCCGTGCAGAGCTGGGTGGACGAAAAGGACAACAAACAAAAGTGCCTGACGTTCGCTAAGCCCGGCCTCGCCATGCTCTCCAATACGCAAAACGCCCTATTTGACGCGCTCGATGTCCTCTCCGGCAAGAAGCCCGGACTTGCAGAAAGCTCGCCTCTCAGCGGCGCTTTCGACCGCAAGACCCAGAAGCTACTTACCCTGCACGCCTACGGACTCGCCGCGATTGTCGGAGCCTCGCCTAAAGCAGAAGCCCTTAAGCAGGCGGAGTCCCTCAGCTTGTGCATCGATACACCGGACGCAGACTCGCTCAACGCGACTTTATCGGTCACCGCAACCACCGAGACGACTGCCCAGCAAATCCAACAGGCGCTTTCGGGTATCCAGGCGATCGCCCTCCTGAGAGCCACTGAAGCTCCCGAACCGGCAGCCATCGCCTCCCAAGCTAAAATCACCTGCCAAAGCCGCACAGTCGGCGTCACCCTGACCTTGCCTAAGAATCTGATTGAACGCTCTATACGTGCCCACGAGGAGCGGAAGTCCGCCAAAGGGGCCGCAAAGGCTACGCCCGCACCCATTCAAACGAACTGAAGCGAAACACGGGGAGGACGAACATGCACCCCGCTGCGAAGCGGGGGCAAGCGACAGGGTTACGTTCCTTGGACGAGAATACGGGTACGAAGGAACTTGAATCCTTTTAACCATAATCGTAATTCGGCTTGTGAAGTTATCGACGAGAACACCCGTGGTATGGAATGGAGAAAACGACGCCCCTCTACGGCAGTCCATGCGGGCTGTGGCGGAGGGAGATGTGAATGCTTTCCGCGTGATCGCAGAAGCGCTGGATCCGAGATTGTTGCGTTATTTCGCCCAGCTCGGTGTCCCCGAGCCGGATCGAGATGACCTTTATCAGGAAACCTGTCTGCGTCTCTTCCGGGCGGCAGGGGCTTATGATCCGCAACGTCCCTTTCTGCCGTGGGCGCTGACGGTCGCGCGCCGCGTGATGCTGAACTGGCACCGTGCGCGCAAGCCCACGGTCGCGCTGGAGGAGGCTGGCGACGTGCCGGCTCAGCAACCTCCGCCTGTCGCAGGCGCGGAGTCGGACCTGTGGGGCTTCGCGCGGGCACGGCTTTCGACAAAAGATTATGAATTGCTCTGGCTGAGATACGGCGAGGATATGGAACCCGCGGAAATCGCCGAGATGACCCGCCGTACATCCGTCCACGTGCGCGTGCTCCTGCACCGCGCACGGGCCCTGCTAGCCAAAGCCTTGGAAAAAGACGGTCCGCTCAAAGCCGGAAACGAGGTGACGCATGAAAACAAATGACTTCTCTTTGAAGCTGCTGGAAAACAATCTGCGGCGGGCCGCCCCGCCTTTAGGATGCGCAGATGCGGCACGCATCGCACGGGCCTGTGCGCGCGTGGAGGAGCTGCGAACGAATCCGGTTTCCCTTCGCTTTCATGCTTTTGTGAAGCCTCTGTTGCGCATCGCGGCTGTACTTGTTCTGCTGGGCAGTGTTTTTGTGTTGCTGAAAAAGCCCGTCCAGGGCCCTGTTTACGACCCCTTGTGCACCGCTTCAGCACCACGCTTTGATCCCCTTAACACACTTGTGGACCCCCGCGCCGTAACAGACGTTCTGGCCAATGAATCCGCCAATCTCGTATCCGACCTCGCCACGCTCACAACCGTGCTCAACGAGCGTACGCTGGCCATTCTCTTCTAAGCGAAAAGCGCTTCCACGCGCGCAAGCAACTCGTTCAGGCTCGCCACCTTCTGCAGCGGGCACGGCAAACTCTTCCTGAAAGTACCGCCGTAACCCTGAGTGACGATACGCGGATCAGCCACGATCACCACGCCTTTGTCCGTTCGCGTGCGGATCAGACGCCCGAACCCCTGCCGGAAACGAATGACCGCCTGCGGCAATGCGAACTCGCGGAACGAACTGCCACCCGCCTGCTCGATCTGCTCGCTACGTGCCTCAATAATCGGATCACCCACCGCCGCAAACGGCAGCCGCGCCATCACCACGCAGCTCAGGGCCTCGCCTGCCACATCCACGCCTTCCCAGAACGAGTGCGTACCCAACAGCACACAAGAGCCGCCCGAACGGAAGATTCGAGTGATCTGGTCCCGCGTGCCGTTGGTCCCGTGCACCAGCAACCGGATCCCCGCCTCGCGCAGCGGCTCCTCCAGCAGCCGCGCAACCTGATTCATCATCTCGTAGCTTGTGAATAATCCCATGGCGCGGCCCCGCGTCCGCGTGAACACGTCCAGCATCAACCCGCTGAGCTGTTCGGCATAGGCGCCTCCGGTCGGCCCGGACGGAGGAGGCAGAAACGTGGGCGCGAGCGCGGCGCACTGCGTCAGGTAGTTAAATGGGCTGTCGGCCACACAAGTGAAGACGCGCTCCGGCTCGATCAGGTCAATGCCCAGCCGCTTTCCGATGTAATTGAAGGAGCTGCCGACCCGGAGCGTTGCTGAACAAAAAACCACAGACGATTTCTGCCGATAGAGTAGCTCCGCCAGCGCCTCTCCGATCCTCAGCGGTGCGGCAAACAGATTCGCCGTACCCGCGCTGCGGCTCATCGGCTCGGCCCAGAACACATGCCCGGCATCAGAACCCGCCAGCACAAAGTCCACATCCTGCGCGAAAGCCCTCAGTGCCGCCGCCGCACCCTCAACATTCGCAGCTTGATCGCCATACAAGGCCAGTTCGCCTTCGGAAGCCTGACGCAACGCGTCGGCCAGCGCGAGAAGATGTCCCGCCGCTTCGGCTACGCTCTTTTTCAGAGCGACCCTCTCCTCAGCCACCCCTCCCTCATCCCATTCAGGCTCGCACGGTCGGAATGCTCCCTCGCGGAACACCTCGCGCGTCGCGATAGGCTCAGCTTCCTCACCGGACTCGGACATCGCGACGAAAGGCTTTCCTACGCAGCGGAACCTCGCCGCCTCGCGGCTCGTTGACACAAGACCATAAAGCGTCTCAAAAAGCTGCCGAGCCGCGTTCTGCACCTCTTCAAGCGCGCTCTTGATGAGGCGGATCTTCCGTCGTAGCTCCCTCGCCGTCTCCTCGTCCGCCGTGACCGCACCCTTTTCAAGGTGGTTACGCAGAACCTCCAGCAGACCGCCCGCACGACGGCCCTTGCCGCGGCTCAACCGCCGCAGCAACTGGTTGAGCCGAGCCTGCGTGACCTCCGTTGACAAATGGCGCGTGGCCGCCTCCTCAAGATTGTGTGCTTCGTCAAACACAACCTGCGCATAGGGCGGCAACGCCGTTCCCGGCATTTGGGACTCCGAAAAAACGAGCGCATGATTCGCGATCACCACGTGCGCCGCCGCCGCCCGGGCCCGCGCCTTCTGAAGGAAACAGCGCCTGCAGAAACGGCACGAACGTCCCGGACACTCTTCGCCCGTTGAGGACAGTTTGGCAAGAAAGGCCGAATCCGCATGGCCCGCGCCCGCGAAGGAATCGAGGTCGCCGTCGGGCGTCTGCACCGACCAGGCGACCGCCTCGGCGAAATGACGCAGCTCGGGCCGTTCCAATTCAAACTGGCTGTGCTCGAGAAGCAGTGCGAGCTGCCGCAGGCAAAAATAGTTAGAGCGCCCTTTGAGCAACGTCACGCGCAACACGCCAGAGTCGCCCGGGCCAAAGTCGGCGCGGATTGCCTCACGCACCAGTGGCAGGTCTTTCTCGATGAGCTGGGACTGCAAATTACGGGTGTTGGTGCTGACAACCACGGGGACTTCATTGAGCCGGGCCCACGCCGCCGCGGGAATGAGATAAGCTAAACTTTTGCCCACTCCCGTACCGGCTTCGACCAACAGATGCCGTCCCTCGTTGAAGGCACGCGTCACCGCACGCAGCATATCGACCTGCCCGGGACGCGACTCGTATCCCGGCATGAGCTGCGCGAACGTCCCGCCCGGCAACAGATGCGCCGCTACGCGCTCCACGTCGAGCGGCGTGCAATCGGCATGAGAAGGCAGTTCGCGCCTATCGCCCCAGCGCGCGTCTGGTTTGAACGAATCGACCCAGTTGCCACAGCCGACGCCGGCGGCACGCACCTGTTCAGCGAAAGCACCGATCAGTCTCGCCAGAGGACGTTCGTCAAGATCGCGCAACACCAGCTCGATGGTCTCCAGCGCCCAAAGCGGCATCGCAGAGAAGCGCTCCTCCATTTTTTTCCAAATCCGCCAGAGCCCTTCGGCAGAGGGAGTTTCCCCCTCGAAAAGCTGCTCCACACGTTCGGCTGGAACCAGGGAAAAAGCAAACGCGCGCACTGCCATCACGTCTACAGTACTGGATTTCCCCGCATCAAACAAATCCTCGAACGCCAACGGCTCGTTGGTCACATAGACGGTCTCTTCAAACACCTCACTGCCGGCGGCCGGAGGCGGATACACGGCGAACACGGGAGAACGTCCCGCTTGACGCGTAACCCAGACTGTGCGGATGCTGAGCATGTGTGTCGAGACCTTGAAGGCCCGTTTACTTGCCCATATCGAACAGTTTGAGGCAACGCCTGAAATCGGCGGGCAGCGGACTGTGAGCCTTGAGCGTTTTTCCTGACGCCATGGGGTGCGGCATTTCCAATCCCGAGGCGTGTAGCATCTGGCGCGGGATGGTCAGCAGGCGCGGATCACGCGCGAATTTGACGCCATGCTCGCGGTCGCCCAGCACCGGATGGCGAATCGCCGCCAAGTGGCGGCGGATCTGATGCGTACGGCCGGTCTCGATTTTGACCTTAAGGAAGCTCGCGTCTTTGGAGCCCGCTTCGCGCTGAATGTGGCTCACCGCCCGCTCGCCATCCAGTTCCTGATCGACGGTTGACGCCGACTGGTCGAACCTGCCGAAAACAATCGTCTGGTATAGTTTGGAGACCCTGCGCGTCTTGAAGACCGCAACGGCTGCGTCAAAGGCGGCCGCGCTTTTGGCAAACAGAAGGCACCCCGTCGTGTCACGGTCCAGCCGGTGTACGGCCCTCAGCTCAGACAGTTGCGTCTGCGTGCGCATCAGCTCCTCAGCGCTTCCCTCGCCGACGGAAAGCATGCCAGACGGCTTATCGGCCACCAGATAGTAGTCATCCTCGATCAACACACGGATTTTTGCGGCAGGAGCGGAAGCCTTGTTTTTAGGCTGACATGCCACCGGCACTTCGACAGTATCTCCTTGATGCAACGTGTGGTGTGTCATCCACACGCACTTCCGGTTCACCCACACGACGCGATTATCCATGAGGGTTTTCGCGGCACGTTTAGAAATCAACAGCTTTGAGGCAAGAAAGACCTGAAGCGGCTGTCCCGCTTCCACTTTCGAAACAACGAACGACAACACCGCCGGACTCTTCTCTTTCATCAACACTCGCTTTTCTGAAAACAAAACCTGACAGATACGAATCACCGGACCGTCCGCAGACAACTCGGGAGCACGTTACCGCCTTACACTCGAACGACCGATCCAACCACGCCCAGAATCCTGTCTTTTCCCTGGCGGTCAGGAGCCATTTGAACCTCTACCTCGGCCACTTCATGGGTGTCGGTATCCGCCCCAATCCGGCAGGCCAACTGCTCGCCCGCAAGCGCACGTTCAAAGAGACTCGGCAAAGGCTCATCTGGCATATAATCCTCAAACTTGCGCCCCAAAACCGCCTCCTCATCCGCCGCATCGAACATTTTCAAAAAGGCGCTATTCACCGACCGGAACAACCTGTCGGCGTCACACACAAAACAGGCGCATTGGGCATTCTCGTAGGCGTTCGCTTTGCTGCGTAGCGCCTGCCACTGTTTACGACGACGCTCCGTATCACGGACTGTGAACACAAGATCGCCGCTGTTAATCAGGTCAATCACGCTGATGGTCACCTCCGCCGCAAAAGAGCTGCCGTCTTTCCGCTGGCATTTGGCGTCCAGCATGATGTGCCTGGCGTCATCGAGCCCCTTGCGGATCCGTCCCACCATCTGCGCTGTGACCCCTGGAATAAGCGTCGCAACAGGCTGGTCCCAAACATCCTCCGGCTTGTACCGGAAATATTCCGTCGCACGCGGGTTGAGTTCAATCAGGTGGCCATTCGGGTCGGTCACCAACAGCGCGTCATACATACCCGCCATTAACTGGCGGTAAAGAGATTTATGGTCTTGTCGGGCACAGATGGAAGTCATGAGCTCGTCCCCCTCGGCACGTGCTTATCAGAAAGAATCAATCGTATAAACTCTCGCATCACGTAGGTACTATGGCAGATTTTTACCCGCAATGCAATTCCTGTTTCGCACCAACAGGCGTCCCAATCAATATCTTTGGGCTGGATTTTGCGCACCAAACGGAGTATTCTCAATCACGTTATACAGCGAAGAGGGGGATGAACATGAAGGGGATTTTAGCAACGTTGCTTTTTTGTTCGGGTTTTGTTCAGGCCGACGTCATCCAAGGGGTTTCTCCCTTGCAGACGCCAGCCCCTAAGGAGTCTAAAAACGTGCAAATTATCATCGACACCAGTATGGGCGTCATTACCGCGGAACTGTACCCTGACAAGGCTCCGGCCACAGTCAGCAACATGCTCGCTTACATCGACGCCAAATTTTACGACACCACCATCTTCCACCGCGTCATCGACGGCTTCATGATTCAAGGCGGAGGCTTCACACGCGACATGGTCCAGAAGAAAACGAACGCGCCGATCAAGAACGAGGCTGACAACGGCCTCCTCAACGAGCGCGGAACGCTGGCGATGGCACGCACCATGATCGTCGACAGCGCCACTAGCCAATTTTTCATCAACCTGGTCGACAACGGCGGACATCTGAATTTCAAGTCAAAGACCGACACGGGCTACGGCTACTGCGTGTTCGGCAAGGTGATTGAAGGCATGGACGTGGTGGACAAGATCGCAAAGACCCCCACCGGTTTTTCGGGACGCCACCAAAGCGTGCCGACAGAGCCTGTGATGATTAACTCTATCCGGCGCAAAGCAGATGCCCCCGCGCCGGCAGCGACTAAATAGGATCCGAAAGCGTTTGCAGAAGACCTGAATCCTCTCCGGCGGAACACGTTTCTGGTTCCGTATTCGGACGGGGTTTCGCAGGGAATAGGTGCCGACGAGAACCGAAACCACGAAAAACGGGTCACGTTTTATTTTACGCACTTACCGTTCATAACTCACCGTTACCCTTCACCTCCAAACTTCCATGTCAGCAAGCACGTACGACGACAAGCATATCCAGACTCTTTCGGCCATTGAACATATCCGCAAGCGAACCGGCATGTACATCGGCCGCACCAGCGACGGCAGCCAATACGAGGACGGCATCTACGTCCTGCTCAAAGAGGTTCTCGACAACGCCGTGGACGAGTTCATCATGGGCTACGGCAAGCGGGTTGAGATCGCGATTGATTACAACTCCGGCGAGGTTGCGGTTCGCGACTACGGCCGCGGCATCCCGCTTGGCAAGGTGGTCGAATGCGTCTCACAGATCAACACCGGCGGCAAGTTCAGCGATGACGTCTTTCAATTTTCTGTAGGCATGAACGGCGTCGGCACCAAGGCGGTCAACGCTCTCTCCACCGATTTCGAAGTGCGCGCCTTCCGCGACGGTGAGTTTTCAGAGGCTTGCTTCAAACGCGGTAATCTGGTTTCTCAAAAGCGCGGCAAATGTGCCCAACCCCAGCGCAACGGAACGTATGTGCGTTTCACGCCTGACCCCGAGATCTTCAAGAAATACCAGTTCCGCGAAGAGCATATCCTGCGCCGCATGAGGATGTACGCCTACCTCAACGCCGGGCTTACCCTCGACGTGAACGGCAACAAGATCATCTCCGAAAACGGGCTGCTCGACCTGATCCACGACGAAGCGCAGTTCGAGAAGCTCTATCAGCCCTTTCATTACCGCTCCAAAACGCTGGAGTTGGTGTTCACCCATACCAACCGCTTCAGCGAAGACTATTACTCGTTTGTCAACGGCCAGTTCACCAATGACGGCGGCACGCACCTTTCGGCTTTCAAGGAGGGCTTGCTCAAGGCTGTCAACGAGTTCAGCAAAAAGAAGTTCGATGGCGACGACGTGCGCGAAGGCGTCATCGGGGCCATCGCCATCCGCCTCAAAGACCCGATTTTCGAGTCGCAGACCAAGAACAAGCTTGGCAATCAGGAGATCCGCTCCGACCTGGTGGCCGAGATCAAGCGCGTCATCGAAGAAATGCTTCACCGCGACCCAGCCGAGGCTGCCAAACTGATCGGCAAGATCGAGGAGACCGGCAAACTGCGGGCTGAACTGAACACCGTCAAAAAGCTCGCCCGGGAGCGTTCCCGTGCCGTGTCGGTGCGCGTGCCGCAGCTCAAGGACTGCAAGCACCACCTTCACAAGGGAAAAGGCACGGGCCTGGACACCATGCTCTTCATCACCGAGGGCCAGTCTGCCGCCGGTTCCATCGTGAGCTGCCGCGATGTCAACACACAGGCCATCTTCACTCTCAAGGGCAAACCCCTCAATGTCTGCGACCTCAAGCGGGACGCGCTCTACAAGAATGTCGAGATCTATAACCTGATGCAGAGCCTCGACATTGAGGAGACCGTGGACAACCTGCGCTATCAGAAGGTCATCCTCGCCACCGACGCGGATGTGGATGGGCTCCATATCCGCAACTTGATGATCACGCTGTTCCTGCGCTACTTTGATCGCGTCATCCGAGAAGGGCACCTCTACATCCTTGAGACGCCTCTGTTCCGTGTGCGCAACAAGAAAGAGACCTTCTACTGCTACAGCGAGGACGAGCGCGTCACGGCCATTGAGAAATGTGGCAAGAACCCCGAGATCACCCGATTCAAGGGGCTCGGAGAAATCTCGCCCGGCGAGTTCAAGGGTTTTATCGGCAAAGGTATGCGCCTGACCCCCGTGGACAGCACGCGGGATAAAGAGCTCAAAGACACGATCGAGTTTTATATGGGCCGCAACACCCAAGAACGGCGTCAGTACATTATGGACAATCTGGTGATCACCGAGGAATCGCTATCGTGAGCAAAGCTACTGGAAAGCCCAAAAAAGGCACCCCGCCCGACCCCGCGAATGAGCCGCCGAGCCTTTTCGATGACATGGCGCTCTTCGATGCGGCATCCGCCGCTCCGTCGCCAGACGGTGAAGAAGCGGATCAGCCGGTGCCCCAAGGCGGCAGCAACCTTTCCGTATCCGACCGTCAGGCGGCGGCAGCCGCGCACGGCGGCACCGGCCCCCTGCGCGAACTGATGGACGAAAACTTCCTGATGTTCGCCTCCTATACGATCTGCAACCGCGCCATCCCCACGGTGGAGGACGGCCTCAAGCCGGTTCAGCGACGCATCATGCACTCGCTCTGGGAGAAGGACGACGGCCGCTTCATCAAGGTCGCCAACGTGGTCGGACACACCATGCAGTACCATCCGCACGGCGACGCCTCGATCGGCGACGCGATCGTTAATCTCGCCAACAAGCGCTATCTGATCGAAGGCCAGGGAAACTACGGCAACCTTTTCACCGGTGATCCGGCAGCAGCCACGCGATACATCGAATGCCGCCTGACCGAACTGGCCCGAAACGAGGTGTTTAATCCCAAACTCACCTCGTTTATCCCGAGCTACGACGGCCGTAACAAAGAGCCCGTGCTCCTGCCCTGCAAACTGCCGCTGCTGCTGATGCTCGGAGCGGACGGCATCGCCGTGGGACTTTCTACCGCAATCCAGCCGCATAATTTCATTGAACTGCTCGAAGCGCAGATCGCCATCATCCAGAAGAAGCCTTTTCAGGTGCTCCCGGATTTCCAGACCGGCGGACTGATGGACGTCTCCGAATATGCCGACGGCGTGGGCCGCGTCAAGCTCCGAGCCACGATCGAGCACCGTCCGCCCAACAAGCTCGTCATCACGGCCCTGCCTTGGGGACAAACCACGGAATCGCTGATCGCCGACATCGAAGAGGCGATTCAAAAAAAGAAGGTGCCGGTCAAACAGATCAACGATTTCACCTCAGAAAAGGTGGAGATTGAGCTGCTCCTCAACGTCGGTGCCACGCAGGATCAGACCATTAAGGCTCTCTACGCTTTCACCTCCTGCGAGTCGTCTATCAGCAGCCGCCCGGTCGTGCTCTTCGGGAATCGGCCGCGCGAGATGACCGTCTCCGAAATCCTTCACGCCTGCACAGAGCAGCTTCTTGATCTCCTGAACCGCGAACTGGAACTCCGTAAGCGCGAACTCGATGACCTCTTCCATTCCAAAACGCTGGATCAGATTTTCATCGAGGAGCGCATTTACAAGCGCATTGAAGAGCAGACCTCTTATGAGGCCGTGCAACAGGCTGTGCTCGAAGGGTTCAAACCTTTCCGCAAAAAGCTACGCCGAGACATCACGCTTGACGACGTGGAGAACCTGCTCCAGATCAAGATCCGCCGTATCTCGCGTTATGATATCGATAAGAACCGCCAGGAGATCGCGGCCATCCTCAAAGAAGAGTCCGAAGTGGCCGAGAACATCAAAGGCCTGCGCGGCTACACGGTCCGCTACCTTAAGAATCTTATCAAAAAGTACAAGGACAAATACCCTCGCCTAACCAAGGTCGCTCCCTCGGCTTTCGCGCAAATTGAGGTGCGGGCTCTCACCGCCACGGAACTCACGCTCAAGATCGACCGTGAGAACGGCTACATCGGCACCGATCTCCGCGGTGGCGAAGAACTCTTCAAGTGTTCCTCGCACGACAAGATCATCGTGGTCTGGAATGACGGGCGCTACAAAATGATGCCTCCGCCGGACAAGTTCTTCGTGGATAAGCAAGGTGGCAGCTACTGCCAGATCTTCGACCGCGACAAGGAGTTCACCGCAATCTACACGGAACCGCACTACGGCTTCAGCTACATCAAACGGTTCGTCTTCGGCGGCGCAATCCAGAACAAGGAATATCACCTTGCTCCGGAAAACAGCAAGCTCATCTTGTTTGAAGAGGGCGTGCCTGAAGCGGTTTACGTGAAATACAAGCCCGCCAAGGCCCAGCGCATCCACCAGCAGATGTTCAGTCCCGGGGAAGTGCTTGTCAAAGGTGTCTCCGCCAAAGGCATCCAGATGACGTCCAAGGACATCTCTAAAATTGCCACCAAGAAACCCGGCTGGTGGGACGACAACGAAGCCACTCCCAAGGGCGTGCTGACGTGATAGAAGTGAGAGCGCTGAACATCCAACGTTTAACGCTCAGGCTTTGACAACTCGGGAGTTGCTGCTTTAAACGGACCTTCCCGCATCACACCGGGGTAGGTCCCGACAGCCGGGCGGGCCGTATTCGGGTCTGACACAACTTCAACCCCTATCGACCCTTCGCTTTCAGCCTAAACACCCGCTCCTCACCGAACGGCGTGCGGCCGAACGCCTCCAACCTGACCGTCATGTTCACCGACTGCGTCACACTCGGCAACAGCGTGAACTCGCCGAACGCCGCATCTCCGAGATACGGCACGGGATCCTTGATTGGCCAACGTCCCGACTCTTTCCCCGCTACCCGGGCCACCAGCGCCACGCATCCCTCTCCTTTTCCGGCTAGCCAAGTGGCCTCCTGCGTATTTCCCGCTGACGCTCGGACTCGCACCGGCTGATCTGCAGCCACCACGATCTCCTCCCCATCTTCAGCTTCCTGCCAAACGCTCTCTGCGTTGAACACCTGCAGGACGTTGAACTCCGCGTCGAGATACTTGGGAGGGTTGCTCCCATTACAAGGCACATTGCCGACCGCAATCAGCGGCACGGTCATCGAATCCGTGCCCATACCCTCCGTGCGCACACCCAGCGCCTTGCCGTCCTTCTTCGCCGCACGGTAGGCCGCCGCGCCCTCGTTGAACGCTGACCGCCAATACCCGCCCGCATGCGCATCGCGGTCGAACTTGAACCAAACCGCAGGCTGCAACTTGCCACGCGGCGTTTTTAGCCGTGGTCCATATTCGCGGATCAACCGCGCCGCAGGCCGTTCCGTGCGGTCCGGTTCGATAATCCCGTAATCGCTCCGTTCCCCTATCCGATATCCGCCCACCCACCACCACGGCACCGTGCCATCCGCGCCTGCGGCCAAAGACGTACGGTAGAAACGCTCTGAGTAGCGGCCTTGTTTCTCGACCGCCACCGGATTTGGTGCCATGCGCCCGTTATCCCACACGCTCTGTCCGAACTCAGACCAGACGATCGGCTTGCCGTGCGTCGTGAAATCAACATAGCGCGTGATGAAACCGATCGCGTCCTCACCCTCATCCGTGTCGTAGATCGCATAGCCCTCGGGACAAATGAAATCGATATGTTTGACCGGACCGCTCAACGCAAAGTCATGCGGCAACGTATTGCCCTGACGAAAACTGACCAGATGGTTGGGGTCCAACTCTTTTAGCCTGCGGTGCGCTTTGCCCCATAGCCGACTGGTGAGATTGTCCATAAAGCGCCGATAAGCGGCCATCATCCCGCGCCACGCGCCATCCTCACGAAAATACTTGTCGGGAGGTGAGATCACCTGCCCGTCTTGGCCGCGGCGAGCCTTGAAACCCCAATCCTTTTCCGCATTTTCGATGGAGCCGTAGCGCTCTCCGATCCAGGCACGCCACTCGCGGTCCCATTTCCCCCGGGCCGCATCGTCTTTGAACACGTGGTTTCCCGGCTCCCAGATCGTGTCGTAGGCAAAGAACGTCGCGTTGCCCGGAAGCCGTGCGGTCTCAAGAAAGGCCTTCAACTCCTTCTCGTTAAATGCGAGCGGCGAGGCCTGTCCCACATAGAGATTGGCGCGGATGTTATGCGTCGCACAGCGGTGCAGGAAATCGAGCAAATTGCGGTACTCGACAAGTGGTGGGGTCTGGATGCTGACCATGTTGACGCCCATATCCGCGAGGTGTTCTAGATCTCGCTCCACCAACCGAGGCGCATAATAGGCATCGCGCAACCAACCCGCACTGTAGTCCGGACTATCCATCCCGGAAACATAGAGCGGCCAGAAATTCACCCCTACCGGAAACCAAGGCTTGCCGTCCAAGCGAAAGCCCCCGTCGCGCACAGTGATGAAGGCACCTTTGGGTGCGGACACAGGATCAAGCACCGCAAAACCATGGCTAATCGTATCCGCATTGCCGGCTCCTTCCAAGCGCGCGTGAAACGTATAGTCGCGCGGCTCGGCAGGCGGCTGCCATACGAATGCGCAGGCCAAAGTGCCGGTCTCAAGCGTACGTTTTATCCGTTCGCTCCACACCACGCGTCCGCCACTCTTGATCTCAAAAACGATGTCGGCATCGGCACCTGTATCCCCGAACAGCCGAACCCGCGCACCCAGCCTGACCAGCTCGCCTGGCCAGTAGGCGAACTGCTCTGTGCCCGCCTCAATGAACAGCGCGCCGCGCGTCATGCGTTCGGCAGCCTCCGCGATGCGCAGCAAAACATCCGGCGACGACCACACCGCGGGATCACCGTATCCGAAACCGGCAAATGTCACACCCTCCAGCGGCAGCCGGTTGTTGAGCAACAACCACTCGCATACGCCCCCCGTCTTACCGCCAGCCCGCAGGGCTTCCGCAAGCGGCAGAAAACGCCACTTGCCGTTGCGCCCGAACCCCTCACCCTGCATCCGCGGAATCGCGCACACCACGTTCGAACAGGCCAACGTTAGCCCCGCAACCGAGACCACGCCCGTCACAGTGTGGACCTTATACCGCGGATAAACCGCCTCGATACTGTCACGCGTGTCGGGCACAGCCAGGCCTGCGGCCGCCAGCGGGTTTCGCGCGGTGCCTACATCCGCGAGCCATACCGTATGGCTGCTGCCCAACATCGCCGGCGTGTGGGACGAGGACATGCCAAAGCAGACGCGCACGGCCTGCCGTGGATCCATCCGGTCACCCGTATACCCACGCTTTCTTGCGTTCTCTGAATCGGGCCAGAACCGGAAAGCCTCTACGCCCAGACCCACGCGCCGCCACTCGTCCGTCAAATCCGCAGTCGCGATCCAGCGCGAACCGTCACGCTCAATGATCTCCACCGCCAACTGCGCAGCCTTCTCGCCGCTTTTAGCCAGAAAGGTGAAAAAATCGTCGCCCTCGCCGAACAGTTTCGGATATTCGGGAGAGTGCCTTACCTCCCAGCCGTGCAGGCTCGCGATGTCCAATCGCAGACAGGGCTTGTTCTGGGGCCCCTCGCTGACCAAGCGAAACTCTGTTTTCGCAGATTTGTCGGAGCAGGACCTGCGCCACGCGCCCACGTCGAGTCCCACCCCGATCATAAACGGACGGAATGCAGGTTCCACGTGACTCAACAGTGCCTCGCGTCCCGCCGCGTCGAGCCAATTTCCGCCGACCCGCCAAAGCGCGTTGTCGAGAAATGGTCCGCCGATAAAGAGAAGCCGTCCGCCCTCGCGTGCGTATTGCGTTACCGCCGCACCTGTCTGAGCGGGAACCGAGGCGCACTGCGGCAGGATCAACAGGTCAAAGGCATCGCCATTGAGTACAGTGGGATCAAGAAGCTGGCCGGCCGTGAGACGCGTCAGGCCGAACCCTTTCTTAAGCAGCGTCTCTGCCAAGCGCGCATTCGCCGTGCGGTCATGTCCCGGCAGCGCGTCGTCGAGCAATGCGATGTGAGGCCGAACCCGACTACCGGACTGGCTGCACAGCCCGAACCTGAATGCAAGACACTCCGCTTCGCTGTCACGCACAATGAGCCCCGGGCTTCCCGAGCGCACCGCCGGTGTCTCGCCTAACACGTACGATGCCGCGCCCAGCACGCGCCCATCCGCCGGATCACTTATCTGGGCGTGCACCAAACCCTTGTCGAGTTTAAGCCGCAGACGGTAGAGCACTCCGCTCTTCCACCCGAAAGAGATGTTCCCCTCGCGCTTCAGCAAGGTCTTGACCTCATTTTGAGCCTGCCATTGCCCCGCATGATTCTCAATAAAATCGATCGAGTGACGACCGTCCGGCCCTTCGACCAGCGAGAGCATCCAATAGTTCGCATCGTCCTGATAGAGCGCAACGCCCGCAAAATTCCAACCGTCCTTGCCGAACCGTTGCCGTATGCGGATATCCGCTTCCACGAGCATGGTTTGACGCTGCCTCACATCATGCTGCAGCAGCAGGCCGTTCCCGTCTCGCTCGTGGCGGAACACCAGTCCATCCGCAGACGACTCAGCCGAGGCCCTCAATGCGTACCACACATTCGTATCCTTGGCGACTTCGCGGAAAAGCCAAGCATCCTGCGCAAACAAACCCGTCCCATACAGCGTTAAGCCCACCATCCATGCCGCTAACCGCATAACCGACCTCCCTTTTGTATTTCCAGTATACCGTGCCGACCGCAGGGGTGGAACCACGAAAAGAGATTTCCCTTTCAGCATTGAAACAACAGGCATCTGCCTGTAAAATGCCGCTATCTTTTAAGAAACGGATGTGCCTATGTCGCTTCGCTATTTGACCGCCGGAGAATCACATGGCCCTGCCTTGACAGCCGTCCTCGAAGGCATGCCGGCAGGCCTGCCGCTCAATGAGGATATCCTTGTAACCGATCTCGTGCGCCGCCAGACCGGCTCGGGCTCAGGCGACCGCATGGCCATCGAGAAAGACCGCGCCCAGATTCTCGCGGGCGTTATGGAGGGAGTCACCACGGGCGCCCCCATCGCCTTGCAGATCAGCAACAAAGATCACGCCAGTTGGAAGGGCAAAGCGGTCACCGCCTACACCACGCCACGCCCCGGACACGCCGACCTCGCCGCCGCCGTGAAATATGGCTACGACGATGTGCGTCCCTCACTCGAGCGTGCCTCGGCCCGCGAAACCGCCCTGCGCGTCGCGGTCGGTTCTATCTGCCGCGCTTTCCTCAACACGTTCGGCATCACGCTCGGCGGCTATGTCTCGTCCCTCAACGGACACGTTGCCGGACTGGACGGGCTCTCTTTCGCGGAGCGTATCAACCGCGCCCGCTCCTCGGACGTGCAGTGCCCCGATCCCGACGCCGCCGCACGGATGATCCGCGCGATTGAAGCGGCGCGGTCCTCCGGCGAAACCCTCGGCGGCATCATCGAGGTTGTCGCCCAAGGCGTGCCGACCGGACTCGGCTCTCACGTCAATTGGGACCGGCGCCTTGATGCCCGTCTGGCGCAAGCCGTGCTCGGCGTGCCCGCCATCAAGGGCGTGGAAATCGGCGATGCTTTCGGCAACACCGCCAAGCCCGGCACACAGGCGCATGACGCTATCCTGCTTGGAGCGCAGGGATTGGAACGAAAAGGCAACGCCTGCGGCGGAATCGAGGGAGGCATCACGAACGGTCTGCCCGTCTGGCTGCGCGCGGCGATGAAACCGATCCCCTCCACGCGCAAGGGGCAGGAGACCGTTGACCTCGCAACCGGCAAGCCTTGCCTGACCTACTACGAACGGTCCGATGTCTGCCCCGTGCCGCGCGCAGTGGTCGTGCTCGAAGCCGTGGTCGCCGTTGTTCTCGCGGATGCCCTGATGGAGAAATTAGGCGGTGACAGCATCGCGGAGATGAAGCCGCGCTTCGACGCCCTGCGCCGCGCCACACTGGACGATGTACGCATGACCGGCAAGCCCCACGTCTTTTGGCCATAGGCTTTTCTCAGGGCCCCTATCAAGAGCCTGCGTTCACTCCCAAAAAGCAGCGGCATTCGTTGAGAGACGTCCCTCACGCATCTGCCCGCGAATGCGCGACTCGTCGATCTTACGCGGAATGCCCCGCACGGGGCTGACATTCTGTTCGCGCTGCAGAGGCACCTCTTGCGCGCTTCTCTCTGCAGAGACCACCGAGCCTTCGGCCGACGGCCTGATATCCGGCCACCTGTCACGGAGCACACCACCCAGCGTAGCGAACACCGCGACAAGTGCCAGTCCGGCGGTCAACCGTGCATACTGTCCGCTCACGACCACGCACACACCTAACCCGCACAACAAAGCGGCAAAACAGACAAGGGTTCCCCAAATCCCAGCAAGCGGCACAAGAACCACAAAGAACAAGCCAGCCACCGCGGCTCCAAGCGCATCCGCCAGGACAAAAACCGCCGCATTCGGAACCGCTCCCTCCTCTGTCGCAGAGAGCGCAAGCGGCACAGCCACGCCGGCCGCACATCCGGCCGCAAAACAGAAGCTCACCACGCCGGCCGCAGACGCTACGCCGTCGATGACGTTTAAAATCCCGAGCGCCACAACCGCCTGAACCGCCGTTGCCGCCAAAACCGCACTCCGTAAAAAGGCAAGGCGTCCCCTCCAAAACAGCACCGCCCACTCGCCAAGACGGTTTCCGCAAAACAGGCCGCCCAGATACAGGCAACTTCCCGCACCCGCCAGGAGATAGAGCGACCCGAATCGCATCTGCAGCCGATAGAGCACCGCCAGTGACACGGCCAACCCCAACGCTCCGCAGGCCGCCAGCCAAGCGGCAAACAAACGACGCGATGCGGTTGCCTTCAGACCCAACGCGACGGGCATCATCCACACGGCCACGAGCAACAGGCTGAGCAGCCGCGTACCGTCGACCTCCTTGAACCGCGCGAGCCACTGGCCCGGCGTCGAGCCGGGATATTCTCTGCGGATCGCATCCGCCAACCCCGCTGCAAGCACCTCTTCCGTTTGCTCACGGTCAGGCAACAGCTGGGCGCCTTCCGGGCCCAGTATCGGGCACTGCCGGATCAGACGTTGCGCACGTTCCGAATCATACAAACGTGTGACCGCCTCATTCGGGAACAACTCCTGCCGTTTCAACAGGGCGAAGCGAGCTGGCGCAGATTCGGCACTATAGGCCAACTGCGGCACCTGAGCCGCGATCCACCACCCGCCCGCACCCGGCGCAAAGAAGCCGCTCTCCGGCCACACCTGGCGCACAGGCCGCACCGTCAAATCGAGCAAGGCCGCCTTTTCCGGCGTCAGCACGGCTCCCTCGCAATCAAGTCCGAACAGCGCAACGCCCGTCCGCAGAGTGATACGCCGCACCTCCCGAACGAATGCCGCGTCGCGCCAGGCCGCTCCGCCCAATGACGTGGCCGGCGGCGGCATGACCATGACCCCGTCGAAAGCGCCATCCACCTGCCGCGACAGAAAAAGCTGCGGCGATTGCCCTGCGGCACACACACCCGTTCGCACACCGACAACCGCAAGAAGCTTCACACCGTACTCCGCGTCGCACGGGCACCACACGACCTCGACATCGGGACGCAACGCCTCGAGCGCCAGTCCCGCCGCCAGCGGCACCTGTCCCGCCAGCAACACGGACTTGACGTAGGGCCGCTGCGACAGCATCAGCACGGCCAGTTCCATGGCCCGGTCGCCTTCCGGAAGCACCTCACTCACGCCGCCCGACGAGAGCGCATAGAAGGTTCCCTCCTGCGAACCGTAAAACGTGGTTCCGCCTCCGGTCATGAACCGTCCTGGCCGTTCGACGGCCTTCGGAAAATAGCGAAACCACTCGACTTCATCCCGGGGATCGGGCACGACTCCGGAGACCAGCAACGCGAGCAGGCCCGCACCGCCCGCTGCAGCTCCCAAAGCCTCCCATGCAAAGGCTCGGCTGGCCGGAACCGACAGCCGGGCCAAACCTTGGCAAAGCGTGGGAATCACCCACCCGGCCGCGAAACAGAAGGGGGCATTTGCAACCAGACAACCGAGAGCCAGGTGCGCCAGAGGGAACGTCTGATACTCGGGAACGCCCAGCCAGCTCCTCAGGTTTTCGATCAGCGCATACTGTGCGAAATAGAGAGCCGCGCACACCGCCACCGGCAACCAGACCGCACGCGAGAGCACGCCGGTGAGACAGAGACCGCAACGCGTGGATGCCCCTGCAGCGCCCAGTCCCGACCAGAGCAGCCAAGACGAAAGGAAGAGCGCCACGCCCGTTTCAGCCGATTCGAAACGCCAGAGAAAGCGCCGCAGCAACAGCGTCTGCGCCACCATCGCCAGCGCACCGAACACCACCGAAGCAGAGAGCACCGCGAATATACGGAAACTCCTCATCCTTCCGCCTACCTGTCTAGCAGCCTGTCCGCCGGGCAACCGGTCACACATTCTCGAAGGTCTGGCCCGACTCAGGCGCGACCACGTTAGCAACTCCGTGCTGCTTGACCAGCTCGGCCATTGCCGCGACTTTTTCAGGCTCGCCGTGGACCGCGAACACTTTTTCCAGGTTCTTTCCCTTGATGCCGTCAAACCAACGCATCAGCGCCGTGCGGTCAGCATGGGCAGACAACGCATTGATCGTGTGGACACGCGCGTTGAGTTCGAATTCATCGCCCAAGATCTTCAGCGGCGATATACGATCCACGAGGCGGCGTCCCAAGGTGTTCTCGGCCTGGAAGCCGACGATCAGGATGATGTTGCGAGGGTCACCCACCGTTCGCTGAAGGTGATGCAGCACACGGCCGCCTTCGCACATGCCCGAAGCCGCGATGATCACCATCGGCCCCGGCAAATCGTTCAGCGCCTTGGACTGGTCGGGCGTTTCAACAAACCCCAACCCGGGAAACTTCATCGGATCGATACCCTGGCGGAGGATGTCCGACGCTTCCTCGTCATAGCACTCACGGTGCTTCTCGTAAACCGCCGTCGCCTTAAGCGAAAGGGGACTGTCCACATAAACCGGCGTCGGCCGCATGCGGCCCTCTTCGGTGAGGCGGTTGAGATAATAGAGCACCTGCTGCGTACGCCCCACGCTGAAGGCAGGGATGACGAGCTTGGACTTCAACTGATGGATGTCGTCGACAAAGCCCTTGAGTCGGCCCTTTACATCCTCTGAAGAGGGATGATCGCGATCCGCGTAGGTGCTTTCGATGATCAAGGCGTCCGCCCCCTGCGGATAGTCGTAGTCTCGCAGAATCGGCTGGTCAGGTTGTCCCAAATCGCCACTGAACAGGAGTCGGCGCGAAGGCTTGCCAGACGATGCCACGTCAAGCTGCACCAGCGCGGAGCCCAGAATGTGTCCGGCGTTGTGGAACGTTACGCTGAGGCCACTTCCCAGATCAACGAGCCGTTTAAGCGGCTCCGGCTCGAATCGGCTCAGGATCTTATCCACATCCTCCTGCTCATAGAGCGGCTCAAAGAGCTGCTTCCCCTGCTGCGCACGTTTCTTGTTCACGATCTCCAGATCGCGCATCTGCAGATAGGCGGAATCACGCAACATGATGTCACACAAATCACGCGTGGCAGGCGTGCAGTACACTTTTCCACGGAAGCCATTACGGGCCAAGGTCGGCAGATTGCCGCTGTGGTCGATGTGCGCGTGCGACAGCACCACGGCATCGAGCGTCGCAGGGTCGAGCGGCATCTGGCGGTTTTTCTCAAAGGCCTCTTTGCGGTGACCTTGAAACAGACCGCAGTCCAGCAAAATCCGCTTGCCGTTCGCCTCGACCAGATGCATGGATCCCGTGGTCGTCTGCGCCGCACCGAAAAAAGTCAGTCTCATGATTCATACCTCCACTCGTCGCGTCTTTCAGCCGTGTAGGTAATAGACTTACGCTGAATTCTGAAAAGCAGACCCTTCGAACGCCTCACGCGATCAGACGACGCGCCAAATCAGCCGCAGACGCCGCGTCCGCCGAATAGCCGTCCGCGCCGATCGCGTCACAATATGACTGCGTCACCGGCGCGCCGCCGATGATCACCTTGGCGGGCAGCCCCGAGGCACGGATCGCCTCGACCGTGCCCTTCATTCCCGGCATCGTGGTCGTCAACAGAGCCGAGAGCCCCACGATCTTCGCGCCATGCTCTTTGGCAAGCGCCACAAACTTCTCGGGCGCCACATCGACGCCCGCGTCGATCACGGCAAAACCCGCGCCTTCGAGCATCATGATCACCAGGTTCTTACCGATATCGTGAAGATCCCCCTTCACGGTTCCCATCACCGCAGTAGCGACCGACTGAACGCCAGCCTTGATCAGATGCGGCTTAAGCAACGTAGTCCCGGCCTTCATCGCGCGCGCGGCGACCAGAACTTCGGGCACAAAAACCTCGTTATTCTTGAACCGCTGCCCCACCTCGCCCATGGCCTCAAGCAGCCCTTTATTCAGGATATCTTGCGCCGCGACACCTTCAGCCAAAGCGGCCTCAACCAACGTACGCACATCCGCGACCTTACCGGCTTTCATCGCGGTTTTCAGCACTTCGAAGTCAGACATGAGTATCCCCTTTCGTCGGTGAAGTTTATCATAAGTCTAAAAGCGATACATTCAGATTTCCTGTCAATCTTAAAAATAATCACCGGCCACTCCTAACGCGGCGCTCCTATCCGTTCATGGCACGAATACGCTTGGAGGTGCGCACGGCGCAAAACTCCTTGCCGCACATCGAGCAGTGGTCATCGGTCTTTTCGCCCTGGCACATGCGGGTCTTCATCCAGCGTGTCCGCGCACGCTCCGGATCAAGCGCCTGACTGAACTGAGCCTCCCAGTCGAACGCCACCCGAGCCCGCGCCATGGCGTCATCGCGGTCACGCGCGCCCGGCAAGCCGCGCGCAACATCTCCCGAATGCGCCGCGATGCGGTAAGCGATCATCCCCTGATGAACCTCCTCGCCGTCCGGCAAGCCGAGATGCTCGGCAGGCGTCACGTAGCAGAGCAACGACGCGCCGTAACAGGCCGCAGCCGTAGCGCCAATACACGAAGTCATATGATCATAACCGGGCGCGATGTCGGTCACCACCGGTCCAAGCACATAGAAGGGAGCGCCATCGCACACCTCCTGCTGTCGCTCCATGTTCATCTGGATCTGGCTGAAGGGAACATGCCCGGGCCCCTCCACCATCACCTGCACGCCGCGCTCACGGCAACGCGCCACCAGTTCGCCCAACACGTCCAACTCGCCAAACTGAGCAGCATCGCTCGCATCCGCCAGGCATCCCGGACGCAACCCGTCGCCCAGCGACACGGTCACATCGTGCTTCGCCAGAATGTCCATCACCTCATCCCAACGCGTGTACAGCGGGTTTTCAGCGTTGTTCGTCTTCATCCATTCGGCCATGATCGCACCGCCCCGGCTCACGATGCCCATGATGCGCCGCATCGCCAGGTCCACATGCCGATGCAGCAGCCCCGCGTGCAAGGTCATAAAGTCCACACCCTGCTCGGCCTGCTCACAAATCACCTGCAACAACAGGTCGGGGTCCATCACCGGCACATCGTCCTCGAGCCGCGAGACCGTCTCGTACACCGGCACGGTACCCAGCGGCACAGGCGAAGCATCGAGCATCCCCTGACGGATCGCCCGCAGGTCCGTCCCTACACTCAGGTCCATCACAAAGTCGGCTCCGGCCTTCAGCGCGATCTGGAGTTTCTCCAGTTCATCCCCTTTTCCGGAGCGCGTGGTCGAGCGTCCGAGATTGGCGTTCACTTTTGTGGAGAAGAGCCGTCCCACCCCTACCGGCCGCGCCGAGGCGTGTGCGGGATTGAGCGGGATGACTGCGCGCCCGCAGGCCACAGCCTCACGGACCTGTTCGGGCGTCACATTCTCATCTTGCGCCACACGACGCATCGCGCCGGTGACTTCACCATTCTTTGCAGCTTCCAGTTGGGTCATAAAAATCCATTACGGGGTTGTTGATTCAGCTTATAAATCGAGACGCTTTTCAATGGCCGCGATCAACGGCCTCAAGCGTCACTCGGTCAAGCGGCAGCCTTACCGGCGTACCGAGCACGGCGGCACCCTCGCCCACCCACACGCCGGTGCGGATGGCCTCATACACATACGCTTTGCCGTCTACCACCGCGTCGAGCAGGCTCTTGCCGCAGGCGAGCGAGGCGGTAATCGCCGCGCTGAGCGAACAGCCCGTACCGTGTGTTGAAAGCGGAGCATCGATTCTGGGTGCGGAAAGCCGGTACAGGGCCGAGCCGTCGAACAGGACGTCCTCCGCGACGGGTCCCATGCCATGGCCGCCCTTGATGAGGACCGCACAACCGAGCGTATCCGCCAAAGCCAGCGCCGCATCGGCAACCTCCTCACGCGTCGCGAGCGTGCGGCCCGTCAGCGCCTCAGCCTCGGGCAGGTTGGGCGTGACCAGCGTGGCGAGGGGCAGCAGCCTCTTCTTCAGCCTGTCGACCGCATCATCCTGCAGAAGCCGCGCGCCACTGGTCGCCACCATGACGGGATCAAACACTTTCAAGATGCGGCCTCGAAGCAGAAGCCGGTCCGCGACCGTCTCGATCACCTCGGGGCTCGAGAGCATGCCGGTCTTCAGCGCGCCGACCGCATACGCCTCAAGAACCGCGTCCAACTGCAGCGCCACGAATTCCGCATCGGGGGTGAGAATCGCACGGACGCCAAAGGGATTTTGCGCGGTGAGCGCAGCCAGCACGGTACAACCGTGAACGCCGAGCATGTGAAACGCACGCAAGTCGGCCTGAATCCCGGCATTCCCTCCGCTGTCACTGCCCGCGATGGTCAGCGCCACAGACTGGCGTATGTTTCCGAAATCGCTCTCCTCGTCCATCATAACATTCTGCTCCAAAACAAAAAAGCGAGCCCAAGATCCGGCCCGCCAAAAAAGGGTTGTCTTACCAAATCCCTCGCGCCGGCATAATCCGGATCAGGTTCAACGGGTATTTCTCTCAGCCGACACACGTTCGGCACCCCGATGGCAACGGTTGGAATGATAGTATAGAACCCACCCGTCGGGCAAGCCCGAAGCACGGTCGAGGAAGACGCGGGGCGCATCCGTTCCACTGACTTGCACGAACAAACGACAGCACTTCGGCAGAATCTGCGGATGACCAGCTCGCGGCGGACGGCAGGGACCGGCGGATGGGGAATTATTAACAACAAATAACAAGCGGGAGGGGCGTGACAGGATGGCAGGACGTCGAGTTGGCCGACGGGCTGTGGTCGGGAGAGGCTGTCGCCGCCCTGCTGACGCAGTCACTTAAGCAAACAGGTCCGGGCCAGCGGCAATCCGTGCGCCCCCCCTAACCGAAGCGTTGGCGTGACCGTGTGCAGCGGCGCGAAGCTGCGTGCGTGTCGGCACAGTCGACTCCCCTACGCCGCGTGGATGGGGGTCCTCGCGTCGCTGTGAAATGAAGCGCTTCCAATGCATTATTGACACTTGCATAAGTAAGTAACATGTTAGAACAGTTTCAATTCAGCCTGTTTCCAGAAGGCGCGGACGAGCGTGGGCCTGCGTTGGGCCTTACGGAGTGCCCGCCTGGCTTCTGTGGTGAGTTGCGGGCAGTCGGGCGGGCGATCAGGGCATCCGGACGCGGGCGCGAGGGGTTCGGGGAAGCTTCCCCGAGCCACTGCGGAGCGCAGCGAAGCCGAGCATGGGAACGCACTGCCCGTAGCCGGGCATGTGCGGAAGAAAGGCCCCGGTGCG
>JAEAMG010000566.1_pt1 | contig 39996 bp, 37 predicted proteins | sample 8958741 | NCBI WGS metagenome assembly JAEAMG01 (sample SAMN16933256, study PRJNA681125) | bioreactor sludge metagenome | isolation source: anaerobic bioreactor treating anionic surfactant - SDBS | place: India: Bengaluru | collected 2019-02-28 | reverse complement strand
ACCCAAGGAGCCGTTTCGCACTACACGCTTGATGAAGAAGGCGCAGAAAGACTAATGCTGAAGTATTATGAGGTTCTAATAAAAATACGAGACTATCTGCATGACAATTACGACATAGGTATACTGAAGAGCTTGGGTGATTTTCCGCTTGACACTGACTCTTCACAGCAAAATTATTACGAAAGCATTGCAAATAAGATAGAGAATCTGGCGGATAACGCAGGGTCAATTAAAGATAACTGTTACATACATAGAGTAAAACCTTTTTTTGTCAAAAACAAGGTGTACTATGAGATCGTTTTTTCACCCGCAATCGACCGCGACAATAAATTTAACAGGAGGATTGCGTTTTCAAGCGATAGAGTTTTTGGAAACTACGCGACAGATTTATGGCTCGCAAAGTCTCAAATTGAGGTAGACGGAATTAAGGTGCCTATAGAAATAGTTGAGTCATGGAAGACAAATATCCGACCTTGCGAGTTAAACAACCTAGGAAGAATTATTAATTTTGACGTTAAGGCGGATAGGGGACAAAAAGACTATCTGCCCATAATGGATTTTATCAGTCGCTATCAAATGTCCCTGGTTGAGATAATAGATCTAGATGACCGATTGTTTGCGAGCTTTGTTCGTCGCGTAAAAGTGCCCGACCGCAAATCAACTGTAGTGGATTTGATACAGAGTGTTAGAAAGTTTTGTAGGAGTCAAAGAGTGGGGTCGAACACCGTCAGGTATCTTTTATTGAACATGAGAAACGCTACGATAAAAAGACAGTACCCATATTATGCAGAGGAGTGCCTTTCCAATGTATTTCTAAGTAAAAAAGTCTACCCGTTTGAGAAGATGCCGCTCTGTACATCGCTAAAGGAGCATAACCCACGATTGCAAGATGTATTATTGGCGATTCCGCTTGACGGTAGAGAACATGAGTTGATTGCTAGGAAGATTTTAGCCAACACCGAACAGCGCGGAATGCTATATACACCTAAAGACGATCTGCCTCAATCAAGTAATATAGATACCTTGGTTCATCGATATAATGGCAGACTGTATTATGGACACGCGAATAGAATAATTGAGAAGCACGACGACTATTACTTTATTCGAGGCTATGAAAACGATGTTAAAGAGATAGTGAAGACCCTAAAATCTTTATGTAATACAGGAGTTTCTGATTACGAAGCAGATGTCAAGAGCTGGCTAAGCAAAAAGGACAGGGGGATAGATGATGACGCAAAAAAGCATATCTTGTCTAAATTGCTCGCCACATCTAGGGTGGCGGTGATTTATGGTGCGGCAGGCACTGGCAAGACTCGAATGATAGAACATATATCTTCGTATTTTAATGCTGAAGATAAGTTATATTTAGCCAACACCAAAACGGCAGTCAGTAACCTTAGCACGAGACTTGAGGGGGCGGGTCGATTTATGACGGTGGCAAAATCTTTGCAGGCTTCGGGGCTGGAATGCTCGGTACTATTTATAGACGAGTGCAGTACTATAAGTAATAAAGATATGGTGAATATATTGAAGTGGATTAAGTTCGATTATCTAGTTCTTGTAGGTGATGTTTACCAAATCGAGTCAATTAGGTTCGGTAACTGGTTTAACATTATTCGTAAATTTCTACCAAAGCAATCTGTTTTCGAACTAGAAGTACCATTTCGCACCAAGGATGATAACCTCATACAGTTTTGGGGTGCAATCAGGGCTCGCAGTGGAACAGCTGAAGAAATTATGGCAAGACAGGGTTATGCACGTAGATTAGATAGTACTATTTTTAGTGAACTGTCCGACGAAGAGATAATTCTGTGCTTAAACTACGACGGCTTGTATGGCGTAAACAATATCAACAAACTGTTGCAATCTAAGAATGAGGGTAAGTCTGTCAACTGGAATGGTTCTGTATATAAGGTGGGTGACCCTATTGTCTTTAATGAGTCTGATGCTTATGGACAAGTTCTCTTCAATAATTTGAAGGGCAAGATAGAGAACATTGAAGCGATTAGTGCTGCGAGTGTGGATTTTACTCTTGATATCATTGGGGCTGATATCTCCGACCAGGACGCAGCTAGTGCTGGATTAGAGCTAGTGGACACCAATAGGGTTAAGATTAGGGTTGAAAAAAGACATAATAACGATAATGATGACTCGTCTGACGATGCGATGACTATCGTCCCATTTCAAGTGGCTTACGCTGTGACTATCCATAAGGCCCAAGGTTTAGAGTACGAGTCAGTAAAAATAGTAGTTACACGAGATAGTGAAGAGCAGGTAACGCAAAATATTTTCTACACTGCTATCACTCGGGCAACTAAGAATCTGAATATTTATTGGAGCCCCGAAGTCCAGCATGCCGTCTTATCTAGCTTTACAGAGGAGAAAGATCATGATTTAGGCATATTCCTATCTAGGAACCGCGGACTGTTAAAATAATAGGTAAAGGCAAAATTGAATAATCCCTCTGCGGTTGCTAAACGGCGAAGTGGAAAGGTATCATAAAAGCGGAGTACGGTGAAATTGCCACGATATTCTCGTTATAGCGTATAATTAAAACAACATGACCGAAGACAAAATCGAACAATCCCTCCTCGACACCCTCGCTGGGCTCGGTTGGGATATTGTGAACGGTCCGACCATTGGCCCAGATGGCACGATGGAGCGTAGTTATGCTGATGTCGCACTTAATCGTAGGCTCGACATCGCGCTTACAAGGCTCAATCCAGATCTTACCTCAGGGCAGCGCAATGAAGTAGCGCGACGAATCGTTCGCACCTCGTCGGCCGATTTGCTTGCCGATAACCAGGACTTTCATACATTACTAACTGACGGTGTGAATGTCGAGTATCGCCATACCGATGGCTCTATTCGTACCACGCAGGCTCGGTTGTTTGATTTTGACAACCCGCTCAACAACGACTTTGTAGCGGTTAATCAACTTACTGTCGTGCAAAACGACATCAACCGTCGCCCAGACGTTGTTCTGTATGTCAACGGGTTGCCGCTTGTTGTGATAGAACTCAAAAACGCGACGGATAGTAAAGCAAATCTTGCGGCAGCATATAACCAAATCCAAACGTACAAACAGCAGATAGGCAAACTGTTTCGGTTTAACGAGCTATGCGTTATTAGCGATGGTATCGATGCTCGAGTCGGTACGTTAACGGCTCCAAGCGAACGCTTTATGGCCTGGAAGACGATTGAAGGTGAACAGCAAGCGCAGTCTATTGTTGAGCTTGACGTTCTAGCGCGGGGTATGTTCAGCAAGAGCCGCTTACTCGACATTGTGCGTAATTTTATTGTCTTTGAGCGCGATGGTAAAGATGAAACGAAGTTCATCAAGAAGGCCGCTGCCTATCACCAATACTGGGCAGTTAACAAGGCGCTCGCACGCACTATTGAGGCAACAAAACCAACTGGCGATCATCGTGCAGGCGTTGTCTGGCACACCCAAGGCTCAGGAAAATCACTCAGCATGATGTTCTATGCTGGTAAGCTTATTGCCGAGCCGGCACTTGGCAATCCGACCATTGTCGTCATAACGGATCGTAATGACTTAGACGGACAGTTGTTTGATACTTTCTCGGCATGCCAAGAACTACTTCGTCAGACTCCTGTACGCGCCGACAGTAGAGCGAACCTCCGCGAACTTCTTCGCCGTGAGTCGGGTGGCGTGATATTCACAACTATCCAAAAGTTCTTTCCAGAAGATGGCGGCGACACCTTTCCGACACTAAGCGAGCGAACCAATATTATTGTTATGGCCGACGAAGCGCATCGTAGCCAGTACGGGCTCAAGGCGCACGTTCGCGAAAGTGATGCGCATATGGTATATGGAAACGCCAAATATATGCGCGACGCCTTGCCAAATGCTAGCTATATCGGTTTTACAGGCACTCCAATTGAGTTTGAAGACAAAAGCACCAAGGCCGTATTTGGCGAATACATTGATGTGTATGACGTACAGCGAGCTGTTGAAGACAAAGCTACTGTGCCGATCTACTACGAGAGCCGCTTGATAGACCTCGGTATGGATGAATCGACCAAGCAATGGCTCGATAGAGAAGTGGATGATTTGCTAGAGGGCGAAGAAATGAGCCGTCAAGATAGACTCAAAGCAGAGTATGCACAAAAAGAAGCAATCGTTGGTAATAGCAAACGATTGAGTCTAGTCGCAGAAGATATTATTGAGCATTTCGAGGAACGCCTGAGTGTGATAGAAGGCAAAGGAATGATCGTCACAATGAGTCGACAGATTGCCGCCAATCTCTATGAGAAGATTATTGAACTTCGCCCGCAGTGGCACAGTGAGTCCGATGACGAGGGGTCAATCAAAGTAATCATCACCGGGAATGCTTCGGATGAACAGAAGCTACAACAACACATCCGCAGCAAAGATCGCATCAGGAAAATCGAGCAACGTATCAAAGACCCAAACTCCGATCTCAAGCTCGTCATTGTTTGCGATATGTGGCTTACCGGTTTTGACGTACCAAGTATGCACACGATGTATCTCGACAAACCCCTCAAGGGGCACAACCTTATGCAAGCAATCGCGCGCGTCAACCGCGTATATCCGGGTAAAGAAGGAGGTCTGGTCGTCGACTATCTCGGTGTAGCTGCCGCGCTGCGTGATGCGCTCGAAACATATACACAGAGTGGCGGTGAAGGTAAGCCAACACTCGATATCAATGAAGCGGTTGCCGAGATGAAACGACGGTACGAAATTGTCCGTGACTTGTTTCACGGGTTTGACTATATGCGCTACTTCCATACAGAAACTCGCGATCAGCTACAAATTATCCTCGATGCTCAGGAGCACATTCTATCCCTCAATGATGGCGAGAAACGCCTCAAGCAACACGTCACCGAGCTTAGTAAGGCTTTTGCACTTGCGATGCCGCATCCGGATGCGCTAGTACTACGTGAGCAAGTAGCCTTCTTCCAGGCTGTCAAGGCACGGCTCGACAAGATCAACGATTCGCTCCACGGTGGTCCAACCGATGCTGACTATCATATGGCACTTAAACAAATTGTTGATAAAGCAATTGCGCCTCTCGGTGTAGTGGACGTATTTGCGGCCGCCGGACTTGAAAAGCCTAATATGTCGATTTTGTCTGATGAGTTTTTGGCGGAGGTACGTGGTATGGAGCGAAAAAACCTAGCTGTCGAAGCATTGCGAAAACTCTTAAAGGACGAAGTACGTGTTCGGTTTGGTATAAACGTTGTGAAGTCCGGCCAATTCTCCGAGCTTATCGAGGCAGCGTTACTAAGTTACCGCAACGGTACTATTGAGGCGGCGCAAGTGATAGAGGAGTTGATTGCAATCGCGAAGAAGATTCAACGATCAGAAGAGGAAACCGAAGCACTCGGGCTAAACCAAGATGAAGTGCTGTTTTATGACGCGCTGATTGCAAATGGTAGTGCGAAAGAAGTTATGCAAGACGATCAACTCCGCGACCTAGCGCGCTTACTCGTGCAGCAAGTTCGTAACGATGCTGGAGTTGACTGGCAATACCGCGAGACGGTACAGGCCAAATTACGCATTAACGTCAAAAAGACACTCAATAAATACGGCTATCCGCCAGACCAGCAAGCAATTGCAACAGGCCTTGTGCTCGAACAGGCAAAAGCGTATGGCGATAAGTGGAGTAAACAAGATACATACCAAGCTGGTGGTGGCGCAAGCTTGATAGATTGATATGTTAGTAACTACTACCCTCAAACCCAACTCCAAACACCGCGAAGAAGTCGTGATGGGTGACGACGGGAGCTTGACGGTTTTTACCAAATCTCCAGCAGTGGAGGGGAGGGCCAACGAAGCGGCCACGCGGCTGCTAGCGAAATATTACGGAGTGAGCAAGTCGAGAGTCCGACTCGTGCGTGGACACACTTCGAAACACAAAGTCTTCGAAGTTGACACACCGCAAGAGCTGACGGATGATGAGATTGTTGCGGTGATATTGCCGACCATCAATAACAGATAACTTTAGGAAACGAATAAAAAACACAAAAAAGACACATTTCAAAAATCTGTGTTATACTAGAGTTAGATCAGCGCAGAAAGGAGGGTCAAGTGACACGTCAGACAACAAAAATAATTCAATCTTCGGCAGCACAGTATCTGACCTTCGTGGCGTCTTCTGGTAACGACGAGCAGAGCATAGAGATGCGCTATGAGGACGAGAATATTTGGTTGACACAGAGGATGATGGCGGAGCTGTATGGGGTGACAGTACCTGCAATTAATCAGCACCTCAAAAAACTCGTCAAAGATGGCGAGATCGTTCCGGCAACTAGTAAGCAGTTCTTAATAGTTCAACATGAAGGGGCTCGCTCGGTTGAGCGAACAGTCGACCATTACAACCTCCAGACCATCATTTCCGTTGGCTTTAAAATCGAGAATGAGCGTGCAATCCAATTTCGCAAGTGGGCGCGCCAAATTGTCAAAGACTACACCATTCAGGGGTGGGCGATGGATACTGAACGACTCAAACAGGGTCACATGTTCACCGATGAGTATTTTGAGCGACAGCTGCAATTGATTCGTGAAATTCGTCTCAGTGAGCGCAAGTTCTATCAAAAGGTCACTGACATCTATGCCACTTCCTTTGACTACGATGCATCCGCCAAGACAACGCATGATTTCTTCAAACTCGTACAAAACAAGCTCCACTTTGCAGTGCATCGACACACCGCAGCTGAGCTCATCGTCATGCGAGCAGATGCAGATAAGAAGAATATGGGCTTAGCTAGCTGGGAGTCCGCACCAGACGGTAAAATAGTGAAAACTGACGTGTCTGTTGCAAAAAACTACCTGAATAAGAAAGAGCTGAGCTACCTCGAGCGCATCGTCTCGCTGTATCTTGATTTTGCAGAACTGCAGGCTGAGCGCAAAATCCCCATGAGCATGGAAGATTGGGCAAAGCGCCTAGACGGGTTCTTGGAGTTCAATGGTAACGAAATACTGATAGGTGCGGGAAAGATTAGTCACGAACAAGCTAAGCTTCATGCTGAGACGCAGTTTGAGAAGTATCGTATCGTTCAGGATACGCTTTTTAAGAGTGATTTCGATAGATTTATCGAAGCGCAACAGGCGATTGAGGAGGTAGAGATATGAATCCGATACAGCAGAAGTTACTCGACATTGCAAAGCTTGAGAATATCGAGAAGTTGCGACGTGTGGATTTGGTGGAGATGGTTAACTGCGAGTATCCATCTCAGATCACCTACCACTTGGGTCAGCTGGTAAAGCGTGGGGATTTGGTGCGAAAAGACGGTCGGCTAGTGCCAGCACTGGCAACAAACGCCGGCCTCATTCGTATACCGGTGATGGGCGAGGCGGACTGTGGTGAGGCGACGAAGTTTGCCGATGGAAGGATCGTCGATAATTTGGCGGTATCGCCATCGGTACTCAAGCCTAAACTTTCCGAGCGATTATACGCGTTGATTGCCCGTGGTGACTCGATGAATCGCGCCGAGGTGCAGGGCAAAACCATCGAGGATGGCGACTACATCGTCATCGAAAAGAAAGATACCTATGTGCCCGCAGATGGCGACATTGTCGTGTCGATCATCGGTGGCTTGGCGAACATCAAGCGCTTGCGTCGCGACAATGCCAGGCAGCGCCTGCTACTCCTTTCCGAGTCACACCGACAAGAGGACTACGCTCCCATCGTCATCAGCGAGAATGATGATTTTGTGGTTGAGGGGAAGGTAGTGGATGTGGTGAAGGGGGTTCGAGAGTGAAGAAAGAGCTAATTGAAGAGCTGTTTGTCCGTTTCGAAGAGATTAAACAGGAGCGGGCTGGTATTGAATATTGGAGTGCTCGTGAGATACAGGAGCTGCTCGGATATAGTAAGTGGGAAAATTTTGAAAAACTCATACGACGGGCGCAGGAAGCAACAAAAAATAGTGGTTATGACATAAACGATCATTTTCTTGAAGTCAGGAAAATGATTGAAGCGGGCAAGGGCGCTCAGCGAGAGCTATCTGACTATAACTTGACGCGTTATGCCTGCTACCTGATTGCTCAAAATGGTGACTCGTCGAAATCACAAGTGGCATTTGCTCAGACATATTTTGCCGTACAGACACGAAAACAAGAGATTATTGCACAGAGGTTGCTCGACATTGAACGAGTTGAAGCCCGTGAAAAGCTCTCGAAAACGGAAAAGAAGTTATCGGGCGTATTATACGAGCGAGGCGTAGATAGCCAGGGTTTTGCTGTTATTCGCGCGCAGGGTGATCAAGCGCTTTTTGGTGGCAACACAACCGCTAACATGAAGCAACGGTTGAAGGTTCCAGCGACGCGACCGCTCGCGGATTTTTTGCCCACATTAACCATTAAAGCCAAAGACTTTGCCACTGAATTAACACGACACAATGTAGTAGATAAGGATCTCAAAGGCCAACAAAAAATATCGGGTGAACATATTGCGAACAACAAGGCTGTTCGAAAGATTCTTGGCGAGCGGGGCGTTAAGCCGGAGCTGTTGCCGCCCGACCCGGATGTCAAGAAAGTCCAACGTAAGTTAGCGAGCGATGAGAAAAAAGCACTAAGGGGTACAAAGAAGGCACAAGAAAAATGAAAAAACTGAAAGTTTCCATCCAAGATGAACACACATTAGTGCTACAGGAGGACGGACAGAAGGGTGACGTGATTGATCTTCGTTCGATTCATGAGACGGATATCGATGCGTCGACGATTGCGAGCGTAGTGAACTCGATTAAGAAAGACACGTTCAACGCCGAAGTAGCAAAGGTTCGCGAACAGGTGGAGCGGGAAAAGGCGCTGGAGGCAAAATTAAAAGAGCAGGAACTACTGGAGAAAGTGAATTCGCTGAAGCTTGAGAAAGAATCGGTCGCAAAACTTGCCGAGGCGAATGCCAGGAACGCATCGCAGGCAGATATCGCCAAAAGGGAGGCGGAAGTCGCTGAGCTACGCGCTCAGTTGCAAGCCACGATTACTGAAAAGCAGCTGGCGGTGACCGAGGCTGTGACTCGGGTTGAGAAGGAGCGTGATCAGCTGCTGAGTGAGCTAAAGAGCAAGGATGCCGAGAAGCAACTACTTGAGTCGTCTCTGAAGGATAAATATTCAACGGAGCTTAAAAATAAAGACGAGATGATCGCCTATTACAAGGATATGAAGGCAAAGCTCAGTACGAAGATGGTCGGCGAAACACTTGAACAACATTGTGAGATTGAGTTTGAAAAGCTGCGCGCGAGCGCCTTTCAGCGCGCCGAGTTTGGTAAAGATAACGACGCGAGTAGCGGAAGTAAAGGAGACTACATTTATCGCGAAACGGACGAGCGGGGGACTGAAATTATTAGTATTATGTTCGAGATGAAGAACGAAAATGACGAAACAGCCACCAAAAAGACCAACGAGAGCTTTTTGAAGGAACTCGACAAGGACCGTCGCGAAAAGAGATGCGAATATGCCGTACTTGTGAGCCTACTTGAGGCCGACAACGAGCTGTATAACACCGGTATCGTCGACAAGTCTCACGTTTTCGAAAAAATGTATGTCGTCAGGCCTCAGTTTTTCATTCCAATTATCACCTTACTACGTAACGCTGCGCTCAACTCGCTCAAGTATAAGCAGGAGCTTGCTCTCGTGCAGTCGCAAAACATTGACGTAACAAACTTCGAGAGTCAGCTGAGTGATTTTCGGGATTCATTTGGTCGCAGCTACCGACTTGCATCGGAGCGCTTCCAGGACGCAGTCGCGAGCATCGACAAGTCCATCGCCCAGCTACAAAAGACAAAAGAAAATCTACTCAAGTCCGAAGACCATTATCGTATCGCAAACAACAAAGCCGACGAACTTACCGTCAAAAAATTGACGCGAAATAATCCGACGATGCGGGAAAAATTTGAGCAATCAGCTAACTAATATACATAGGGAGAATATGATAGCTTTAAAGAACTCGTTCGCGCTTCGAGCGTGATATATACGTGACAGCGATGAATATATTTACAGCATCAACACCCATCAAACCAAGTGACAGATATCTCCCATTGAACTATAATAGGATATATAAATGGAGGACCCACGACATGGCAACGCTATATGATTTCTCGGTAAAAAATCAGCAGAGTGAAGCCATTTCACTTCGCGAGTATGCAGGTAAGGTGGTGCTATTGGTGAATACGGCGACAAAATGTGGATTTACCCCTCAATATAAAGAACTTGAAGAGTTGTATGCGCATTTTTCGCGGGAGGATTTTGAAATTTTGGATTTCCCTTGCAATCAATTTGCCGGACAAGCGCCGGGTACTGACGAGGAGATTAACACCTTTTGCTCCCTAACGTACGGGACGACGTTTCCGCGTTTCGCCAAGATTGATGTCAATGGCAAATCGGCTGAACCTCTGTATGTATGGTTGCGACAACAAAAGACCAAAGATGAGGGCAATGAGGCGATTGAGTTTATGGAGAAAATACGGACACTAAACCCATTCAACGAACCAGGAAAAATTTTGTGGAACTTTACGAAGTTTCTAGTAGATCGTCAGGGCAATGTTGTGCACCGTTACTCACCAACGGTGAAACCAAGCCAGCTAAGGGAACGTATTGCCGAAGAGCTAGCAAAGTAAGGTATGGTTCGAAAAAACTTGCTCAAAGTTTATCTTCTTAAGTAACCGCCCGAGAAAACAATAACCCTCAACTCTCTTGACACCAACCTCGGGGGGGGTACTATGAATACATGAATAAAAAAGCTCAAGGTTTCACCATAGTAGAATTACTCATAGTCATTGTCGTTATAGCAATCCTCGCCGCAATTAGTATTGCGGCCTACACTAACATACAACAGCGTGCTAAAAACACCGCTATCATAAACGCTGCTAGTCAGTCATTGAAGATGATTGAGGCGTATATAGCGGCAAATGGGACGTATCCGGCAAAGGGTTCTCAGGTATATTCTTGTATTACTGCGGACTCGGGGTGTCATAGCGGTGGTCCCACTCCCTTTGGTGCCAGTCTGACTTTTAGTTCGGCCATGGCGACCATTGGAGTTCTTCCGAAGAGTGTGCCTAGTGAGGGTACTAGTCTATACGGTGTGGCGTATATTTATGAGCAAGGTGACTCTTTCAACCCCGAATCACAGCCCGCTCGTCTCACTTATTTTCTCCTTGGCGTAGACCAGCAATGTGGGCTGCCCGGTGTAATGATGGCGACTGCTACTAGTGGCGAGCGTGTCAGCTCGACTACCGGTTATTCAAATAGTAATATGACTTCGGACAAGACGGTTTGCCATATTAACATCCCGGGTCAAGCGCACTCCTAACTTTCGCATGAGCCTACAGATGCCGAAAGAACACAACCTTTAGAACCATGAAATAACCAACAGAGGAGCACTCAAATCAGGTAAATTTTACAATAAGAAACTCTTGACCTACACCACATGTTGGGTATACAGTTATGTATAAGCACTATATATAGTGTAAATAAAAATAGAGAGACGTTCATATAACAGACCCCGGTTTTGTGTGCTCGGGCTGGTTTGTGATGTTGTGAATAAGGAGGGGATGATGTATCAATCAGTCAAAAAACGCGATGGTCGGACGGTTGCGTTTGATGAAAAAAAGATTGAGGGTGCAATCGCGAAGGCAGGGCAAGAGACTGGTGAGTTCGGGCAAAAAGAGGCGAAAAAATTGACTGGCAATGTCCTCAAGGTGCTTGAAGAGCGAAACCCGAAAAGGCTGCCGAATGTCGAGGATATTCAGGATATCGTGGAAGATACACTGCTTGGATCGAATTTTAAAAAGACCGCAAAGGCATACATTATTTACCGTGATCAACACAAAAGAATTCGCGAAATTACTTCTCATGCGCACATTGACCTAGTTGATCAATATCTGGCAAAACTGGACTGGAAGGTGAACGAAAACGCTAACATGGGCTATAGTCTCCAAGGACTTAACACGTACATCTCTTCCGAGGCGAGTAAAACGTATTGGCTCGATAAAATTTATACGCCAAAGCAAGGTCAGGCGCACAAGAATGGCGACCTTCATATCCACGATCTTAATTTACTAAGCGTCTATTGCGTCGGTTGGGACTTGATGGACTTGCTTCGCAGCGGCTTTACTGGTGTCGTGGGTAAGGTTTCGTCTAAACCTGCTAAGCATTTTCGTTCGGCTTTGGGCCAGGTGGTGAACTTTTTCTACACGCTTCAGGGCGAGGCGGCGGGTGCTCAGGCGTTCTCAAACTTCGACACGTTACTTGCTCCGTTTATTCGCGCGGACAACTTGACATATAAAGAGGTCAAACAAGCGCTGCAGGAGTTCGTGTTTAATATAAATGTGCCAACACGCGTTGGGTTCCAGACGCCATTTACTAATATTACTCTCGATTTGGAAGCGCCAAAGCATATTGCTGGTAATCCAGCTATAATTGGCGGGGAAATCCAAGAAACAAATTATGGCGACTACCAGGAAGAGATGAATATGCTAAATAAGGCGCTGCTCGAGGTGTTGTCAGAGGGCGATTCATCTGGTCGAGTCTTTACGTTTCCGATTCCTACCTATAATATTACTGAAGATTTTGACTGGGATAACCCTGTTGTCGAGAACCTTTGGGAAGCAAGCGCGAAATACGGTATTCCTTATTTCTCAAACTTTGTTAACTCCGACATGGATCCGGAGGACACGCGCTCAATGTGTTGCCGTTTACGCATTGATAATCGGCAACTCGAATATCGCGGCGGTGGATTGTTTGGCTCGAACCCAATGACGGGGTCGGTTGGCGTGGTGACAATTAATTTGCCTCGTTTAGCCCTAAAATCAAAGGGTGAGAAAGCCTTTATGAAGGGCTTGGCGGATCTCATGGATATGGCCCGAGACACGCTTGAAACAAAACGAAAGGTGTTGGAAAAATTGACCGATGCAAATCTATACCCATACACCAAATTCTATCTACGCGATATAAAAAGTCGGTTTGATGAGTATTGGAAGAATCACTTTTCAACTATTGGACTGATTGGTATGAATGAAGCAGCTCTTAATCTTCTTGGCGTGGATATTGGCTCGGAGGCCGGGAAGGATTTTGCTGAGCGTGTTCTTGACTTTATGCGCGATCGGCTTTTAGAGTACCAGGAAAAAACAGGCAATAATTATAATCTCGAAGCAACTCCTGCGGAAGGAACAACGTATCGTTTGGCGCAGATTGACAAAGCGAGTTTTCCGGAGAAAGCGCACTTTGCTAATGGTATCGGTGCGGCTGTTGAACATCCGTTTTATACTAACTCAACTCACTTACCTGTTAACTATACAGACGATTTGTTTGAACTACTTGATTTACAAGATAACCTTCAGACAAAATATACGGGCGGTACGGTTATCCACTTCTTCCTTGGCGAGCGTATGGATGATGCAATGGCTCTGAAGAAACTCGTCAAAACCATTTGCCATAACTATAAGTTACCGTACTTTACGTTTAGCCCGAGCTTTAGCGTGTGTGCATCTCACGGATATATCGCAGGTGAACATGAGGCATGTCCACAGTGTGGCGGCGATACTGAAGTGTATTCGCGCGTGGTTGGGTTCTTGCGCCCAGTTTCGTCATGGAACAGGGGTAAGCAGGCCGAATTTGTGATGAGGGGGCATTATGACGAGGCGATCGACCATCCAGTCCTCGCTGCAGCCGTGTAATGTACCGATTGGTGGTATTCAGAAGCTGTCGCTCGTGGATTTTCCAGGACATATCGCGGCAGCGCTGTTTACCGCTGGGTGTAATATGCGGTGTGGATATTGTCATAATCCGGAGTTAGTGCTGCCTGAACGTCTCGCACCAAGCATCCCGATTGATAATATTATGCTGTTTTTAAAGTCGCGCACTAGCCGGCTTGACGGCGTGGTGGTGAGTGGTGGCGAACCAACGATTCATGATGACTTACCTGAGCTTATTCGACGCATCAAAGAGCTTGGGTATGCTGTGAAACTTGACACAAACGGTACGCGCCCCGAGATGGTGAGACAACTAATTAAGGATAACATGATTGATTTTGTCGCAATGGATATCAAGGGTCCGCTCGAAAAGTACCAGACAATTGCGGCTCGACCAATTGATCTCGAAGCGATCAAGGAGACAATCACACTACTCATCAAAAGCGGGGTGGGGCATGAATTTCGGACGACGGTCGTTCGCGAACAGCTTGAACCAAACGACTTTCATAAAGTTGGCGAGCTTGTGCACGGGGCGAAACGATTCGCACTGCAACATTTTCAAACAGGCACGACTCTCATGCCACAATTCCATAACGCATCGACGTTTAGCGAGGTAGAATTTCAAGAAGCAAAAAATATTATGGAAGGATATGTTGGCGAATGCGTGATTCACTAAGCGTCGAAATCGTTAAGACGCGTCAAGAAAACCCCGAAGTGACGACGCTATATTTTGCGCGGCCGTTTGATTTTACGGCCGGTCAATACATATCCGTGTTCATTCCCGATAGCCCCGTACGGACGGGTAAAGCGTATAGTCTGTCGAGTCGACCCTTTGATGAACTGGCGTCGATTACTGTAAAAAATATTGGAGGCGAGTTCTCGTCTTATCTCTGCTCGCGTCGTGTGGGTGATGTGATTCACATTAGTCGGGCGTATGGTGACTTTAATCCACACACCAACCGACCACTCGTGGGGATTGTGGCCGGTTGCGGTCTTGGCCCTATTTGGAGCGTCATGTCAGATGAAGGAGTAACGCAAGACAAGACACTGTATTTTAGTCATAAGACACCGGATTATACTGTTTTCGATGAAGAGTTAGCATGCTCGGACATTACCGTACGGCATTTTAGTACGCAACAACATGTGGAAGGTGTGGAGGGTTGGAGCTCGGGAAGATTTAATGTCGATACGATCGCCAGGGAAGTGGCGGGCAACGCGCATTTCCTGGTGTGCGGTAGCGTTAGTTTTGTTCGCGATGTATGGCAAAAGTTAACAGCGAATGGCGTGGGTGTCGAACGAATATCAACGGAGACGTTTTTTGAATCATGAGTGAACAATCGGTAGAGACGACAACTGTAGATACTTCTGTGCTAGATGCGACAGCCGAGGGCGAGGTTGAAATAGCCGCCAGCGATAGCATCATAGAATTAGAGGACAGCCTCGCTGCTGAGAGCAAAGACCTAAGCTTCCAAACGCTCGAAAGAAAGATGAACTCAGAGACCTGCCAGCGACAAGTTGGCGGGTTGGCGTGTATATCGTGTGCCCGGAGTAATAACTGTCCGATATTGAAGATGTTACCAAACGCCAAAGAGGCGACTCTAGACAATCTACTAAAAGACGACGAGACTCCTGAAAACCCAGGCCTACTACTCGCCAGTAACTTGTTGGGGCAAGAGGAGACCCCAGTAGGTGCTACGGAGGAGCCCTTCATCTCGTCTCTAGAAAAAGCTGATACTGCTATGGTTGAGAGATTAGTTGAGACACAAGAGCGAAGAGAGGCAATCTCTAGACCACCTTCCATGCCGCTGCAAGTACGTGAAGCCCCCATGAATTTAAATCTTGACCTGTCTACTGACAGTATGCCGATGAGTACACAGGAAACATCCAATGAACCATTGAAAGCGGCTACGCGAACATCGCTCCAAGAAGAACCGCAAGTTGAGGACTTGCCTCTTGTTCCTGTTCAATCCGTAGAAACGGGTGTTTCTAATGAAGCCAGAGCTAATCTACGCCCCGTGGCTGAAAGTAGAGCAATTACAGTTCAAAGTCGAGAAGACCTTCCTCGAATGCGCACGTCTGGGGAGGTGGACGTATCTGTCGTAGCTCCTGATACCGAGATGTCATTTACGAAGCCTAATAGAGTAGCAGATTCCTTAGAAGGGCCCCATGGTCCTACACGGCCACTCGTCGCGTCTACGGAAGATCGACCTATTTCTTTCCCTGACAGTCCCAAAACTTCTCCACAAAAAGTGGACGCTCCACAGATAGACCGAACAATGTCTCTCGGAAGTAAAGTGCCGATACCAATAGAGCACAGGCTGCCGTCAGTTGAGGAAATATCTCCCGTTAAAGGAATACGTCTTAACAAGGAAAGGGATGCACTACCGCTCGAGGATGGACCATCAGTTCCAGTAATATTGTCGAGAGAAGGGAGTCCCGAGACTGTTCAGTCGTCGTCTTTAACTAAGCGTTCTGTAGAGCCCTCGTTATCAGATATGCAGACTGATATGATGCCTGAGAGTGTCATCACTAGCATGAGTCTAGTTGATAACACACAGACTCAGGAGATACCAACGTCCATAGAATTTAGGCAAAATATTTTAATGGAAGAAAAATTTGAGTCAAACGATGAGCGGTCGGCAGATGATAAAGAAGATATATTTGCTGAACTACCCGAAATATTTGAGCTAAGCGGAGACGACGCTGATGTCATAGAATTGCGTACGCCTACGTCTCGAGTGAAACGAGCACCCCAAGAAGAGTACGTCTTAGAGGACCAACCATCGACGACCGATGACAATGGTGAAGCAGAAGCCTCAAACAAAGGATACGGAGGTATATCAGCGTGGCTAAGCGGCGCACTCGGGATATTAGCATTATATCGGAGCGTTGTGTATCCCGCTAAAGCGCGGTAAAAATAGCCTTATCGCCCGATATGCCGACTCGGATTGTTTGTCCATCGGTAACTCTTCCCTCGATTATTTCGATTGCCAAAGGGTTGAGTATTTGTTTCTGAATGAGTCGTTTAAGTGGGCGTGCACCGAACGCAGGATCGTAGCCGTTTTGGGCGAGCGAGTCTTTTATCTTGTTGTCGAATTCAAGAGTAATATCACGAGAATCATGGACTTGACGTGCTATCTGTACCAGTTGCACGTCTACGATTGCTCGCATTGCCTCTTTTGAGATGCGGTCAAATATGACAATATCGTCGATGCGATTGAGAAACTCAGGTCGGAAATGGCGGCGAAGTACATCTAGCATGTTATTCTCCAGTTTGGCGAAGTCTTCTCCCTTGAAATCCATAATTTCTTGAGAGCCAATGTTGCTTGTCATAATGATAATCGTATTGGTGAAATCAACAGTGCGCCCCTGCCCATCAGTTAGTCGACCATCATCAAGGACTTGGAGGAGCACATTAAAGACGTCTGGGTGGGCTTTTTCGATTTCATCGAATAAGATTACTGAATATGGTCGACGGCGCACAGCTTCGGTTAGTTGTCCACCTTGGTCATAGCCGACGTAACCTGGAGGTGAACCAATTAAACGGCTGACAGCGTGCTGTTCCATATATTCACTCATGTCGATGCGAATCATGGCATGCTCGTCATCGAACAGCTGCTCGGACAAACTTTTGGCAACTTCAGTTTTACCTACGCCTGTCGGTCCGAGGAAAAGGAATGAGCCAATTGGACGGTTGCTATCCGCAAGTCCCGCTCGTGAGCGACGAATAGCGTTAGCGATTGAAGTCACGGCACGAGTTTGACCAATGACACGTTCGCCAATTGCTTCCTCGAGTTTTGCGAGTTTACTACCCTCGGTTTCCATGAGACGTTCTACGGGAATACCTGTCCAGCGTGCCACGACCGCAGCAATATCGTCTGGTGTGACCTCTTCGCGAAGCATACGCTCACTCTCTGGAATCTTCGCAAGTTCCGCGCGTGCCGTGGCGAGCTTCTTTTCTAGCGCAGGAATCTCCCCGTACTTAATACGGCTTGCAGTCGCGAGGTCGGCTTCGCGTTCGGCGATATCGAGTTTACCTCGTAGAGATTCCATCGTTTCGGCTGCTGAGTGTACTGTGGCCAAAATATCTTTTTCGCGCTCCCAGCGTGCCTCGATTTTGGAGGCTTTCTGTGAAATCTCCTCGATATGTCGACGAATTTCTTCCTTACGTGCCTTTGCGCTATCGGATTTGTCTTTTTTGAGCGCGGCCTCTTCAATTTCAAGCTGCAGTCTACGGTTTTGCAGGCGGTCTAGAGCAATTGGTACGCTCTCTAGCTGCATTTTTAGAGCACTCGTAGCTTCATCGAGCAAGTCTACCGCTTTGTCTGGTAGGAATCGGTCTGGCAAATAACGTGTTGACAGGCGGGCTGCCGAGACAATAGCATCATCGGAAATGTGCACGCCATGATGCACCTCATATTTTTCCTTCAACCCACGAAGAATTGCAACGGTGTCCTCAAAATTTGGCTCTCCGACATATACCGGCTGGAACCTGCGTTCTAAGGCTGCGTCTTTCTCGACATATTTGCGATATTCACCTAGTGTCGTTGCACCTATCATATGGAGCTTGCCTCGCGCCAAAGCGGGTTTTAGGATATTTCCAGCGTCCATACTACCCTCGCCACCACCTGCGCCAACCATCGTATGAATTTCGTCGACAAATAGAATAATTTCGCCTGCCGCCTCTTCGACTTCGCTAAGGACTCCTTTAAGTCGTTCCTCAAATTGACCGCGGAATGATGCCCCGGCGAGCAAGGATGAAATCTCCAGGTTAATCAAACGCTTATGTTTCAGTGAGTCTGGCACATCGTTTTTGATAATTCGTTGGGCTAGGGCCTCAACAATAGCAGTCTTTCCGACGCCCGGTTCGCCAATGAGTACGGGGTTGTTCTTTGTTCGTCGGCTCAATATCTGCATCGTTCGACGAATTTCCTCGTCGCGTCCAATAACGGGGTCAAGCTTGCCTTCCCGCGCTAACGCTGTCAAGTCTTGTCCAAACTTCTCAAGTGGTTTTTGTGTGTCTTGTTGTTGCGGTTGCATAGTATCGTCCTCCATTTCTAAACGAAAGTACGTTTCTGTTTCCAGTATACATAATTAGCACTCAAAGTGCAAGAGTGCTAATTTAGGGACTTATTTTTGTTCGTGGCTAGTTAATGTTTACGCCAATAAGATGCCCGATTATGTAGGTGATTATCATTGCACAGACACCCCATACAACAACTCGCAGAGCAGCGCGGAGTTGATTGGCTTGACCTGCACGAGCACTAAGAGTACCTGTAAGGATAAGGCTGAGAAGGACGGCACTCACTGTGACGGGAACCAGAACGGCGCTAGGGGCAACGAGTACAGTTAGGAGTGGAATGGCCGCACCAATGGTGAAGGAGATTGCCGAGGCAGTGGCAGCGCTCCATGGGTTCGTCAAATCATCTGGATCGATGCCTAATTCCTTTTCTAGCTCAACAGTAAGCGTGCCGTTTTCTTTAAATTCTGTCGCTACCTGCATAGCGGTTTTTTCGGAGAGTCCTTTTGCCTGATATCGCTCAATGAGTTCATCAGCTTCTGAGTCGTGGTTCTTCTTGATGTGAACCTGTGTCTTCTTAAGAAATGCTTTCTCGCTGTCACGTTGGCTACTGACTGAGACAAACTCTCCTGCGGCCATTGATAACGCGCCTGAGATTAGTCCAGCAAATCCTGCTAAGAGTATCGTCTCTTTTGACGCGGCTGCGCCTGTTACGCCTAAGACAAGCCCGGCAGTCGATACAATACCATCGTTCGCGCCAAGTACGGCGGCTCGGAGCTTATTGAGTTGATTTGTTGAGGTTGCAATATGTACCTCGGAAGTGGGTGTAGATAATTTTGACATACTGTACAGTATACCACGAGACGGCAATCCCCGGGGCTGCTATTAGTATTGTTTCTTGTAACCTTTTAGTTTTTCTCTATAATACATATGTGTGATTAAGCTAATGAAGAAAATAAGAGTACGTTTGAGGCGCATCGTGCGCGAAGTTCATAAACTACCCAAAGTATATGGGGTAGGGCTGTTGTGTATCGGGATTATAGGTGCGTATACTATAAGTTATATGAATCGGCAATTAACAGTTAATCCTAAGACGTGCGAGCCTTTACTCGAGCTTATAGCCCAAGCGGAGAGTAAGAGGAACTATAATGCATATTTTGGCAACGCCGCAAACGCTGAAGTTCAATTTACGAAGATGTCTGTGGCTGATGTGATAAACTGGCAAGATGAATTTATCGCAAAGGGAAGTCCCAGCAGCGCAGTAGGGCGGTATCAAATTATTAATACGACACTCAAGGGGTTAGTCCGACAGCTGAATATTGACGTAGACCAACCATTCGATGAGGCTATGCAAGATGAATTCGCAATGACACTCCTAGAAAAGCGTGGAGTGACTGACTATGTCAACAAACGGATTAGCAAGGAACAATTTGCCGCCGAGTTAGCTAAAGAGTGGGCTGCTTTACCTCGGGTACTTGGCGATATGCCAGATCGAAGTTACTATGCTGACGACGGTCTCAATAACGCGTTGGTCACATCAGACGAAGTATTAAAGGCAATTGAAGCAATTGAGCCGAAATAGAATTACCGTTTGATATTTCTATGCTACACTAAAGACATGAATAGACTTACGCAACTTATCTTTACTATAGCGGTGATTGTTGTTGGCGTATGGCTGCTTGCGTTAGTGTTTAGGCTGGCGACATGGATGATTAACGGTTTGCTCTATGTGGCAGCAGTCGTCATTATTGTCGGGCTTATCAGCGCTTACGTCCAAGGTCGTAAACAAAAAGGCGAGTAGATCCGCCGACTGAGCTGGTCTTGGTATACAGGAAAGAATAAAGTACAATAGACTCATATGATGATCCGAAATAAAGGTGGGATGCACGGATTTACGTTAGTTGAAATAGTAATCATTATCGTCGTGATTACAATTTTATCACTTATCGGTATGGTCTCATACAATGGCATTCGTAAGAATGCCGCCAAATCCGCAGTAGTTTCTGCTCTATCTGATGCTCAGAAAAAACTTGAGCTTGAGTATGCGCAAACAAGGACAACGATGGGGGAGCTACCGGAGGCAGCCGAGGATGTAACGCTGACCCGCATCCAAAAGGAAGGGGTGCACTATAGTAATTTATCTGCGGTGCAAAACGGTGTGTTATTCCATATGATATGTCGAGAGCTTGTGGCCGATCCGTACTACTCGGTAATTCATGGAAGGGACGGCCACCAAGAAAGTACCGTTGTCAATAAATGCGATGATAACGTTTTTGCTGGCGGTATCCTTATTACGGGGTGGGACTCAATAACCTGGAGCGTACCAATACAAAAAAGTGAGCTGCAGTCCTATATAGATGGTGTTCCAGAGGATGCGTGGTGGATTGACCGTCAAGATGTTATTAGGGGTTTTTACAGTGAGCTTATGCGTCGATTTGAAAGTCGGGGAGGAACGTGGCCGATTTACTCATTCTGGAACACGTGGGCTGCACCCAATAACTCAGGAGTTCCATATCAACCGCTACCCGAGCCCGACCCGCCCGAGGAGGGTGTGTACTGTATCCAGGGGGTATATGCGGATTTTCCCGACATGGTTTTCATTATCACCGATCAAGATGGTACGCCACGAGAAGGAAATTGCCCGACTTCGTAATTAGTTCTCGGAATTTACGAGGATAGTTCGCTCATAGAGGTTAGATCTTCGAGATAGCTCCTCATTAAAAGCTTGAATACTACCAAGGTGTTCTATTAGCGTGGGTTGATCGGAGAAGAGACTAGTGCCGAGCCCTAGCCGATCACCTTCGATACCTACTCCCATGGCTGCTAGGGTTGTAGGGTACATATCAAGGGTTGTAAATAACCTATTTTGCTCATTGATTGGTGAGATGGCGGGATTAATGAAGGTGTTATATACAGTACGTTGGTAATTCGAATCAGTTATTTTTTCATCATAATATGCTGTCTGCATGCCGGGATGGTCGCCAGAGATTACGATTGTGGTGTTGCTAGCGAAGTCCTGTTGTTCAATCCAGTCAATAAATTCACCGATGAGCTTTGAAGAGCATGCGTACACGTTGTCATATTGGTTTTCGTATGGCGTGTCGCATGACGGGTCAAGGTAACCGTCAGTAAAGTGCGTATCGGCCGTCAGGAGCTGAAGATTAAATGGCTTATCGGACCGGCTCAAGGTTTCTAACTCGGTTTTCGCGAAGTCGATGAGCTTTTTATCCTCATATCCCCACCAAACACTATAGTCCTCGGGGATAAGACTGTGTTCTTTGGCGTAGGAATAATCTTTGATAGTGTAATTTCCGTGTTGGGAAAGTAGTTTGTCCCGACCGCCAAAACTAGCCTCTGAGCCCATAAGAAACGTTTGATTATAGCCCTCTTTTTCAAGGATGTCACCAAGTGTATAGGCGCCAGGTAGGAATTTATTAAAATTACCATACCCATTTCCTTCCTCACCGACAAGCGAAGTTCCCGAAGATTTTAAGTGTGCGCCGCTAGACTGGGCAACCATGGCCGCAACGGTCCAGGTTGTGCCGCGGACAGGCACCGCGCCTCCAAGTCCTGAGGGCTGGTTTGAAAAGGAGACATTTTGTGGGTTAGTCGCTAGCGCCTCTAACTCAGGGATAAGCGATGTTTCGGCCTGGCCACCATGCTCTTTTGAGGCAACCGTATTCTCCATAGACTCCAGATAAATATAAATAAGGTTACGCTTTTTCTCAGGAAAGACTAAATGCACCTGTGACGGATCGGCGTAATGTTGCTCGTATAGCTGTCCGGATAGCGCAAGAGAGCGGAGGTAGCCGAATACGCCGAAGCTGCTAAGAAGTAGCCATGCTGACAATAGAAATACGGCTATGGAGTAGGTGAGTTTAAACTTGAGTGAAATCTTTGAAGGGTTGAAGCGAACCTCTTGCTTCTTGCCAAAGATTGATAGGTCAAAATGAATTAAAATACGATCGCGGTAAAAATCGATTACAGGTATAAGCAGCAAAAAGAGAATCGTGAAGCATAACAAGATATTATCTTGTACAATCGTCGCGAAATTACTCGTCTGTCCATCTGCCAGACCGTTCATGAAATAAAAGATAATCTCATCAATTTGCGCATCATTAAAATGTGCCTTCTTGTAGCGGCTTGCCACAAAAAAGAATGACGACAATAGCAAAAGCAACAGTATAATAATATTTGTCAGTAAAATTCGTTTTGGATGCTTATTTTTCGTCATTATGTTTTACTTCGATGGCTATCGCATGTTCAACTAAATTGACTACGAATGGCAAAATAAAGGCGAATATCCCTGAGACAATAAAGTAGGAAATGAGCGGCTTGTGTTCGAAGTAAACGCCATCTTTGCCCAGAAGAAATATCAGGACAAGATAGGTGCATAGGTTTACTAGCAACGCGAACACGCCAAAGCTAAAAAGAAGCTTCTTGGCTGATAGTTTGTCTCGGTTAAGATGGTTATAAAAGCCAAGCGCGATAAGCGTTGGGGCCAGGAGGGCGATACATTCTTGCATATACCGCATTATAGCATACCTTGGTGATTTCATTTTTAAGATGCCTATGGTACCATGATAACAGTAATGGGCACTAAGGAGGGTGGTAGGTGTGGATCGTCCGATACATATAACATCAGAAATCGGGATATTAAAAACAGTATTATTGCACCGGCCGGGGGACGAGCTGGAGAATTTGACGCCAGAATGTCTGGATGATTTACTGTTTGACGATATTCCCTATCTAAAGCGCGCGCAAGAAGAGCATGATCAGTTTGCTGATGCGCTGCGAGGCCGTGGGGTTGAGGTGTTATACTTGGACCAATTAGCAACGGAAGCACTGAGCAGCGAGGAGCTACGCGAGCAGTTCGTTGACGAGATGATTTTCCTTTCTAAGCAGGGTTCACGGCGAGTGACGGATACCCTTAAGACTTTTTTGCTTGACTTACCAACCCATGCCATGGTCAGAAAAGTGATGGCAGGCGTGCGCAAGGATGAGATTACGCTGCCGCCTGAGCATTACCAGCAGCTTCACGCCATGATCGAAAATAATCTCCATCCGTTCTATCTTGACCCAATGCCAAGTCTTTACTTTACGCGCGACCCAGCGGCGGTCATTGGTGATGGACTAACGATAAATAAAATGAGATTTCCTGCAAGGCGTCGTGAATCATTGTTTATGAAGTATATCATGCAGCACCATAGTCAATTTGCAAATGCGCACACACCAGTGTGGTATGACCGAGATGAAAAATTCTCTATGGAGGGCGGCGACGAATTAGTGCTTTCTCGAGACACGGTGGTGATGGGTATATCACAACGTACGACAGCGGAGGCAATCGAATCAACGGCGATTGAGCTCTTCAAAAACTCCGATTTCACACGAATCGTGGCGCTTGAGATTCCAAAAAGTCGCGCGTTTATGCACCTTGATACCGTCTTTACCATGGTTGATTACGATGCGTTCACTATCCACCCAGCAATTCGCGACCATGATGGCAAAATGAATATCTATATTCTAGAAAAAGTCGAGGGACAGCCACATCCGCGTATTACGTATGAACGAGACCTTGAACATGTACTTCGTGTTTGTCTGAACCTTCCTGATGTGCGGCTAATCGAATGCGGTGGCGGCGATGTAATCGTCTCGGCTCGTGAGCAGTGGAGTGATGGGTCTAATCTTTTAACGGTTGCGCCTGGTATAGTAGTGGCTTATGATCGAAATTACGTTACTAACAAACGGCTACGCGAACAGGGCGTCGAAGTCATAGAGGTGCCTGGAGCGGAGCTTGTAAGAGGTCGAGGCGGCCCGCACTGTATGAGTATGCCGCTCGTGCGGGAGGACATATAAGATGATTCAGAGTTTTCATAAGCAATTATTAGGGGCTAAACGTAATGGTTGAATATTATCAGCGGCGATCAGATGCGGAACCTCTCGAGCGGGTCAAGAAACCCTACACAACGACAGGTTTATGGATACATATTCCCGATAAAAAGGTCGACATTGCGCGTCTGTCTGAACTGTATGGGCTTGATGAGAATGTCGTTCGTGATGTGTTCGATCAGCATGAGCTTCCGCGGAGCGAATACAAGAACCATAATCAGTATGTTTTTATGCGTCTACCGTCGAGTGCGGTTGATGGCGCGGCGACAGTACCAATCTTAGCAATTATGGGGCAACAGTACTTTATTACTATCACCCCGCACGTAGACTTTTCTCCGCAAAAGATTGATGTATTTTTAACAACAAGTGTTCAACGCCCTTCAAATATGTTAGCGGCCGTATTAGCGGGCGTCGTCACGGAGTATGAACGGCGAGTGAATGTGCTTGAGGAGAAAATTATTCACGCCCGTCGCCGATTAAAATCAACAAGCGTCCAAAACACCGACTTTATCGAATTTGTAACGATTGAGGATCGTCTAAATGAATATCGCAGTAACCTCGAGGGTATGCTTGGGGTAACCAAGCAGCTTCAGGTAAATCGATATGGTCTTTTCCACACGCATGAAGTTGAGTTAATTGAGGATATTATGCTCCACGTTGAGCAGCTCCTGGTATCAATTAGCGCGAGTTCCCAGACAATCACAAGCATTCAAAACGCCTATTCCACTATCGCAAACAATACACTGAACCAGCGCATGAAGCTCCTAACGGCAATTACTATTCTGCTTGCCATCCCAAATGTTTTTTATGGTATGTATGGTATGAACGTTACGTTACCGTTTCAGCACGAGCCGTGGGCATATTCGTTAATCGTTGGTTTTACGGTGTTGTTAATTGTACTTGTGTTTTTTCTTGCAAAGCGGTCCCGCTTATTCTAATATAGGAGTAGTAAGCGTGATGAAACGCTTTTCTTGACATGCAAGTAGCATACTTGGTATGATGGTTGATGTGTCTCGCGCCGAAGCATTGAGTTGCATAAGTAATAAAGGTCGAAGCGCGTGAGGCTGCACATAAAGTACGAGGAGTACAAATCACATGCCAATAGCAATCACATTTGTGTCGTCTAGGCGCAAAAAGATCGCAGTGGATGTGGTGCCTGCCGAATGGCAAACATACATAGCACATTAAACTATATGTGTTTCGCTCTTGTTGTGAGAGCGACCAAATAGCAAAACCACCCCAAGGCACCGGGGTGGTTTTCGTATCACGAACTAGTCGAACTATTCGTACTTTGCGATTGCTTCATCGAGAAGGGTTTTGATGGCTTCGGTCGAGCCGATTCTTTCGCCGTCGACTTTCTCTCCATTCAGAAAGACCGTTGGCGTGCCTGTAACCCCGGCAGCCGCACCCAATGCGCGATCAAACTTGATTTTTTTACTTACGGAATTGCTCGCTGAATCTTCGCTAAGCTTATCTGTATTGAGTCCGATTTGTCTTGCATAGTCATCAAACAAACCACCCCGTTCCGAGGTGCTCGCACCGCTCCATTCGGATTGGTTCGTCAACAACACATCCCACATCTCCCAGAATTTACCCTGCTTACCCGCGGCTTCCGCTGCTGATGCTGCGGCAATCGCATTTGGATGAATCTGAGGGATAGGAAAGTTACGGTAGACAAACGCTATTTTATCTTTATACTCATCGCTTTGCATAATTGGTCGGAAATTCTCGTGGAATAAACGGCAGCCAGGGTTGCATTGATAATCTCCATACTCAATCAATAAAACTTTTGCGTCTTTATTGCCAAATACATGATCTTCAATATTGCCACTACGCTCCTCGGCGGGCAAAATGCGTCCTGAAGCCGCTTTTCCTAGGTCGCTCACGTCGAGTCGCTCCCTAGTCGACATATAGACCATACCTCCAATAACAACCACTACAATGGCACTAAAGATAATCCACATTTTTCCACTCATAATCCCCTCCAACTATTACGCTAGGTAACTCAGTAGTTTACACTAGGCTAACAATAGTTTTAGTATAGCATACAATACGCTACAATGGGGTTATGAATATATTACTTTGGATACTCTACGGGTTATTTTTAATTTGCCTGCTAATTGTGCTTGGAGTACATCCTCAGCTGTCATCGCATAGCCGCTTTGAGCTAAAGCGTCGTGCAAAAAGTGGGGATGAAGAAGCCGAGCTACTCCTTAAGCGTCATAACTTGTTGCGTGACCTCTTCTCGCTCCAGCGAGTCTTAGCGGCAGTTCTACTGGTGCTTTTGAGCTTTATTGGTATTGAATTATTCCACTGGACACTCGGATTGTTGATCTCGTTTATTATTGCCCTTGAATCGGGCGCGGTTGCGCGCATGTCATTTTTCCAGGGTTATTCGCAAAAACTATATGAATCATACGAGGGCAAAATATTGTTGTTTATGGAGCGCCATCCATATATTTTTCGGGCAATACGGAGCGTGTCTCCCGTGCCAAACGATGCGTATGATATTGAGTCAAAAGAAGAACTTCTCGAGATGGTTGAGCAATCGGGTGATGTTCTGAAGACTTATGATAAGCAGCTTATTGTTAATGGCCTCACGTTTAATACTATGACGGTTGAGAAAATTATGACGCCAAGGAGTATGATTGATTCAATCGCCAAGGACGAGATACTTGGACCGCTCGTACTGGATGATTTATATAAAACAGGACACAGCCGTCTTCCTGTAATTGATAAGGATATCGACCATGTGGTTGGCATGCTTTACATTCAAGATCTTCTGAGCCTAGAAAACAAACGTTCTCAACGGGCCAGTGCCGTAATGGAGAAAAGAGTGTTTTATATTCGCGAGGATCAAACATTAGATAAGGCCTTAGCGGCGTTTCTGCGAACTCGACACCACCTCTTCATCGTCGTAAATGAATTTCGCGAGACGGTTGGACTTTTAAGCCTGGAGGATGTGATGGAAGCCCTCTTAGGGCGTAAAATAATTGACGAATTCGACGCCCACGACGATCTTCGAAAGGTGGCCGAACACAATCCTCGAGGCAATAACTCTCCGCAGACAAGTAAAAATATTTAAATTTGTGCTACAATAAAACAGATATGACACAGCGTTCTCTTTCTTCTGATATTACGACTCTAGTCGGACAGGCTATTTCAGTGTCCGGCTGGGTCCAGGCCCGCCGCGATCACGGGGGAGTGATTTTTATTGATGTTCGTGATCATACCGGTATCGTTCAGTTAGTCATCAATCCCGAGCAGGTAGAAGCATTCAGTCTCGCCGAGGAACTCCGCGATGAGTTTGTTATCCGCGCAGAAGGTCTCGTGAAAGAGCGTGGCGAAGGCTTGACGAATCCGAATATCCCAAGCGGTACGGTGGAAATCGTCGTAAGCGAACTAACCATCCTTAACCGTGCTGCTACGCTACCAATTCAGCCATTTTCCGAAGCGCAAGCAAACGAAGAACTCCGACTAAAATACCGATATCTAGATCTCCGCCGTCCAAAGATGCAAACTCTCCTGAAGAAACGCGCCGAGATGTTTTCCCATATCCGTGCATATATGGAACACCAGGAATTTACCGAAGTTACTACGCCAATCTTAGCCAACTCAAGCCCGGAGGGCGCGCGCGATTTTCTTATTCCGTCACGTCTTCACGAGGGGAAATACTATGCGCTACCTCAGGCGCCGCAGCAGTTTAAGCAGTTATTAATGGTTGGCGGCGTACCTCGCTATTATCAACTGGCCGTTTGTTTTCGCGATGAAGACCCGCGGGCCGACCGCCTATATGGCGAGTTTTACCAACTTGACGCCGAGATGAGCTTTGTTGAGGATGGGGAGACGGTCAGACGGATGTTCGATCCGCTCATCAAACAGCTCTCAACCGAGTTTGCCGGCAAGACGCTTCTATCCGAAGATATCCCGCGTATTCCTTACGTAGAGGCAATTGAGAACTACGGTTCTGACAAGCCGGATTTGCGCTTTGACATGAAGCTTGTAGAACTGACCGATGTATTTTCTACAACAGATTTCGCTGTCTTTAAGAACGCTAAGTGCGTGAAGGCAATCCGAGTTGCAAACGGCGCCTCACTAAGTAGAAAACAAATAGATACGTTTACGAACATTGCGCGACAAGAGGGAGCGGGAGGGCTGGCCTATATTACCTACGAAAACGGCGAGGCAAAATCGCCCATCGCGAAGTTCCTAACCGAAGGAGAGCTTGAAGACATAAAGGTACGGATGGGCACACAGGACGGTGACGCAGTTTTCTTTGGTGCTGACACTCGCGGTGTTGTCAACAAAGTTCTTGGTCGTCTCCGCAATGAATTTGCGAGCCACTTTAATCTAAAAGACCCGAGCATCATCGCCCTATGTTGGATTGTCGATTTTCCGTTCTATGAGTGGGATGAAACGCGTAGGAGAGTGGATTTTGGCCACAATCCGTTTAGTATGCCAAAAGGCGGACCGAGTGCGCTTGACGTGACGACTGACGAGGAAAAACTGGCAATTGTCGCGGACCAATACGACATGGTAATGAACGGCTACGAGATTTGCTCCGGTGGCGTTAGAAACCACAATCCCGACACGCTCTATAAGGTTTTCGAGCTGCTCGGGTACGATAAGTCGTACGTAGAGGCCAAATTCAGCGCCATGCTCAATGCTTTTAAGTACGGCGCACCTCCTCATGCGGGTTGTGCTTTCGGTGTTGACCGCATGTTCATGGAACTTATGGACGAGTCGAACATTCGCGAAATTATCGCCTTTCCAAAGAATGGTTCCGGTGTTGATGTCATGATGAACAGTCCGTCTTCCGTCGATCAAAGCCAGCTTGATGAGCTTCACATCATGAATAGGGAATAGCCTGAAGATGAGTACTGGCCTACAGTTCTCGATCATCATCTGGATTATCATTGAATGGACGCTTAGGATTATTGCTCTCTTTGTCGTCCCTCGTAATCGTAAACCCTCGGCCGCCACGGCATGGCTATTGGTCATCTTCTTGGTCCCGCCGCTCGGTTGGCTGATATTTGCCGTTTTTGGCTATGCGAAATTGCCAAAACATCGACGGGACGCACAAAGCTCGCTTGATACCTACATATCCCAAAGCGTCGACATGGTACGTTCGCATTGGCAGAACGGCGATCGGCTAGTAAAAGTTAGGACACCCTCGAAATACATCAGTAGCGCGCGTCTTAGTGAAGGCTTGTCGCACTTGTCGGTTTTTGGTGGTAATGCAATTGAGCCTCTACCGCACTACGAGGAAAGTATTCGGCGTATCGTTAGCGATATTGATGCGGCGCATTCATTCGTATATGTTGAATATTACATTTTGGCGCTCGACGACACCACCGAGCCGCTGTTTAATGCCATGGCAAAGGCTATTAAGCGCGGCGTGACCGTGCGCGTGCTTTTTGACGCCTATGGTTTTCGTAAATTCCCCCGCTGTCACGAGATGCTCGCGCGTATGGCGCAAGACGGTGTGCAAGCGCTACCGATGTTACCGTTTCAATGGCCGGGTAAACATTATACCCGCCCCGATCTTCGTAATCACCGCAAACTTGTCGTTATCGATGGCGTCGTAGGTTATACCGGTTCCCTTAATATGGTTGCTCGAAATTATCATCGCAAGGACGATATCGTATATGACGAAATGACAGTGCGTATTGAGGGGCCAAGCGTGTCGCAGCTAGGCCTCGTCTTTCTTAATGATTGGTACGCCGAGTCGGGTGAAATTCCCGATGACGCCTCTCTCGACGCAGCCCAGCCGCTCATACCCTCCGGTTCCGCGCTTGCCCAGGTTTTACCAAGCGGTCCGGGGTATGAGTATGACAACAACCTTAAGTTATTCAACAACCTTTTCTATACCGCCCAGCGCACTATCACCATCGTCAATCCATACTTCGTGCCTGACCCGTCACTCATTATAGCGCTCACAAGTGCTGCTCAACGCGGGGTAACCGTCACGTTGATCAATTCCGAGGTCAGAGACCAATGGATGGTTGCTCATGCCCAGCGCTCATATTACGAAGAGATGCTTCGGGCCGGTGTGAACATTTACCTCTACAAAAAACCAACGCTTCTTCATTCTAAATTTACCCTCATTGATGATGACGCCTGTTTTGTCGGCTCAAGCAATATGGACATTCGCTCCCTCGAGCTCGACCAGGAACTGACCCTAATCGTGTACGATAAGGCGTTTGTTAGCGCCATGCAGGCTATCACCGATGGCTATATCTCTAATTCAAGCCAAATCGACAAAGATGAATGGTTCGCTCGTCCGCCCCGAAAACAACTCCTCGACAATCTTGCCCGACTAACCTCATCGGTTCAATAAGCCCTCATTTGGGTTAATACGCGAACTATTGACAATATCTACTGACTATGCTACAATGAAAGTAGTTGAGTTATTCAACACAAAAATATTAAAAACACTATCAAACTTGCGTTACCTTTTAAAAGCCCTATAATAATAGATAGGACCAATGACGGGTACCTAGAAAGGAGCGAAACCACCTATGCAAGATATGCAAACGGTCATCGTACTATTATCCATCATTGTGACAATTTTGTCCGCTATGGTAATTGTGCTGCTCGTACTTGTTACGGTCCTGCTGGTGAAGATTCGTAAAATCGCACTAACCGTTGATACGGTTACGACAAACATCGCCAAGGCAACCGAATGGTTGTCTCCGACGAAAGTTTTTAGCGAAATTTCACAGCTGTTTGGGAAACGTAAGTAAGAAAGGGGAAAATCATGAAAAAAGTATTAGCAATAATTGGCGCTGCTGCCGCTGGCGTAGTCGCAGGTATCTTGGTCGCACCAAAAAGCGGTAAGGAAACCCGTGAAGACCTACGGAAAAAGGCAGAGGAAATGGGCAAGACTGCACAGAAACGAGCAGACCAAGCCAAGCTCGCCGCAAAAGATAGCGCCGAATCTATTAAACAAGGCGCGCACAAGGTTAGCGATGCAGCCGTTGAAACGGCTCGCGGTGTTAAAGGTAACGTTGAGAAACACTTTACAAAATAATATACAGCTAGTCTGAATTGTCGAATATCGGTACTCCTACATCTTGGGGCGCCGATATTTGATTTGACGTGACGAGCCAAAACAGAGATAATGGAAGAGTGAAGAAACTTGGATTATTAATAACAATGGCTATTTTGAGTTTTACATGTGTCCCGGAGGCATATGCTCAGGAAATGAGCATCGAGACAGAGGAAAACAATGCCACGATTACGAGCCTACAGGAAAATTGTGACACAATCAAAACGACCCTCAGGCGTATTCATACGAACGACGCGTTACTCCGAGTTAACATGGGGCAAATGTATTCCGGCTTGTCGTCGCAGTTTATGGCGCGTCTGAATAGCCGTCTAACGCTTAATCGCATTAATAGTACGGAATTGGTTGATATTACCGGGCGCTTTGAGAGCCAGCGGACAGAATTTGCGTCGGCCTATACGAACTATGAGTCCGCTCTATCAAGCCTGATAGGCATTGATTGTCGGTCCCAACCCGTTAAGTTCTATGCAGCGCTTCTTAACGCGCGTGATGAGCGGGCGAACTTAGCAGGTACCGTACAGTCAATGAACGGCTATATCCGCGACTATCAAGTTGGAGTCGAAAAAATGCAACAATCACTTGCAGAGGGGCAGGGGGTCGATGGAAATTAAGAAACTCATTCTGCGGTATCGCCTACCTTCCTTCTTGTTGGCGGCGATGTTCCTCGCGGTGATTATGGTGCTTGTTTCCATGCATATGTATTATGTTTCCGGGGCTGCTCAGCTAGATCTTAGCCGGCCGGAATATGCTGCCGTTAGGTCGCAAATTACAACCGAGAGCAAGGTTGAGGAAGCCTTTAGTACGCAGGGTGAAGTGACGAGTGACGTACTGGAGGGTTTCTTGACCAAGTACAAAGAGCATGCAAATAAGGTTCTTGAAGCCAATGTCTTTTCGAACGATGTGCTCAGCGATGAGCAGCTGGGTATCAAATAACTATCGTTTCGTCGCTATTGTGGCTGGGAGGCTCGCGAGAACGATATTCTCTTTCTCGAATGCCTTGAGGAGCCTGCTACGCATTGCCGAAGAGACAGACCATTGGTCTGAAGGTGTTGTTTTTCCGGAAATAGTGATTTCTATGGATCGTCCGCTAATCTCCCCGACGGCAGTAAACTGAGGCGGATCGATGATTTTCTTTTTCCATGCTGTTTCTTTGGCAAGTTTTGCACCAACTGAGTTAACAATCTCTGTTACCTGCCCAATATCCGTTGACGGGTCTATATTAAGGGTGAAGCGTGACACGCTATAGCCCATAGTTTTGTTTATGACCAGCTGGATCGTTCCATTGGGAATATAATGGACGTTTCCGTCCGAATCGCGAAGGACGGTTGAGTGCGTTCCAACGCGCTCAACTGTACCAGTTGAGCCCATAATGTCCACAATGTCACCGACGCGATATTGATTTTCCGCAATAATAAAAACACCGGAAAGAAAATCCTTCACGAGGGACTGGGAGCCAAATCCAAGTGCCACGCCAATAATACCCGCGCTTGCGAACAGTGGAGACAAGTCGAAACCGAACGTCTGGCTCGCAATCATCGCCGCGACATATGCAAGCATAATGATTCTCCAGAAGCTCTTCATCATTCCTACGAGTGTCTTTTCGCGTTTTTCAACGTCCTTACGGTTCCATGAGCGATGTTTTGCCGTGCTCCGGATAATATGGCGTATGCCCTGGGTAATAAAGAGCTTACCGATATAATAAATCAATATTGAGCCAAAGATAATACTCGCCAAGTCAGTTATTCTTTGGTTGATAAGCCAGTCCATGCCATGAGTTGTTAGCCACTCTCCCAGAGGCGACTCTTGTAGCGCTTTATATAGTAATTCGTCCATAATCTAGTACTAGTGTAACATAATCTTGCTGACTTAGTGTACTATGGGAAGAGTGAATATAGTTGATCCAAATCAATTTATCATCAGTCGCAAGCGAAAAAAATATAAGTTTGCGAAGTTTTCCAGTGCCCAAAATTGCTTTGAGTTCGATGAGTGGAAAGACAATAAAAGGCATGCTGAAGTTGTGGAGATAGGGGCGGGCACTGGCCTGTTTAGCGTCGAATTGGCGTCGCGTTACCCAGGGAAAACGTTTATCGCCATAGACGTGAAAGGAGACAGGCTGCAAAAAGGCGCATATGTAGCGCTTGAACACCGCTTAGACAATGTCTATTTTGTCCGCGCTCGCGCAGACCAAATCGACGAATTATTCGAGGCTCATACACTTGAGAAAATTTGGCTTACGTTTTCCGACCCATTTCCCAAAAAGCGCGCCGCCGGCCGCAGGCTAACGCATCCGGTTTTCCTCAAAAAATACCAAGAGTTACTTCAAGTTGAGTCAGGAAAGCTCCTCATCAAACATGACAATCCTGACTTTTTCCATTGGACTCTTGAGCAGCTTATCGGCGAAAAATGGCAGATTGATGAGCTGAGTTTTAATCTTCACGAAAGTGAATTACCCGAAGAGTACAAAATCTTGACTTCCTATGAGCAACGCTGGCTGGGCGAGGGAAGAATTACGCAGTTCGTGTCTGCGACTAAAACGTAAGGGCATGGCGGCCAAGCGGCCTGACGGTCTCAGGAAATATATTTCGTTGTTTACGCTCAATCGTTCGGTAAGTAGGCTCGCCAACTTCAAGCATATATCTGAGACGCTCTTCAGGTGTGCTCATAGAGGCAGATTCCTTACGGCTACTCGTGAGCAATCGCTTCAGATCGCGGCCGAGTGATACCGATAGCGGTGTCTGAACTTCGTAAAACATGTGGCGATACGGAGCTAAATCGCAACTGCCAGCGTGAATTCCTTCAATAATCAGGATGTTATTGTGAGGTAGAGGTCCCTTGAGGACCGGTTCTATAGTGCTAAAATCTAATTCTCTTGCGCATATAGTTTCACCCCGTTGATAGCGCGCTATGTCCCGAGCCATCAAGGCTGTGTCATATACGCGCGCGTCATCCCAATTTGTCCACGGGGCACCATAGGTACTCTCAAGATACTGCCGCCCTTTGTGGTAGTCGTCCGTCGACATAACGGTGCTGTCCTCACCGAGCTGAGGATGATTCTTAATGCGCTGTCGTAACTCGCGAGCGAGCGTTGATTTACCCGAGCCAGAACGTCCCGCAATACCGATGACAAGTTGTTTTTGCCCGGTTGATCGATATGTCATCAGGTCGTGCAATATATGCTCAACCGTCGGGGATTCTTTCGCGATGCGTTTGTCTGGGGTATGGCCGGCATATGCTAATTGCTCATTATCGACACAGATATCTCCCGTCCTATCCTGAAGTTTATCCGAAAACAAATTCAGAAACGTCGACGTATCGTGCGCGGTAGGGCACCACTCTATTTCAACGATTGGTTTTTCGTGGTTTTCTATCCAATCAATGGTTATGCCGTCGGCAACCTCAGCACGTTCCTTGCGGATTCTGGGGTTACGCTCATCTGAGGAATAATACCGAAACGCTTGTTCGCTGATCGGTGTCTCAATCTCCATTCGCGAGAGGCCGCCTGGTTGCATGACGCCGCGATCTTTAATAGTCGCGGTATAGTGAATAGAGCCATCGGCTGCAGAAATTTCCCGTACTCGTAGGCCATATTCGTCTTCGGGGCTACTAAGATATATTTGCGTAATACGATTCGCTCGCGGTTTGTATTGCTCAAATTCAGTACCATCAAGCACTAAATATTTTCGTTCTGTCTCCCGCCAAATATTTTGCTCAAATTCAGATGGATATTGGTTGTGTTTGAGTGACAAAACTTTCTCCTTTCTTATGACCATTGCTTACATTATAACTATATCGTGATACAATAAGGAAGTATAGAAAGTATAATTTGAGTCAAATATGTTTGAGCAAGATACAATTACACATCACATTCAAAAATACATCATCGGTGTTCTTATACATCAAAAATATGCAAGATTTCGTGACCTGAAACCACCAAGAGTTGACTCAAATCTATATAGCTATCATCTTAAAAAACTACTCAAACAAAAAATAATTCAAAAAATTGATGAGCGTTATACCTTGACGCTAAAAGGGCTGATGTATATCGATCGTGTTAGTGAAAAGAATATGTCGATTAGGTCGCAACCTAAAATTATAACCATGTTAGTCATCCAGAACAGCAACGGTGACGTACTGTTGCAGAAGCGAACGAAGCAGCCATACATAGACCAATGGACATTGCCCTACGGAAAGTTACATATTGACGACGCGACGATAGAGCAGGCTGCGCTTCGAGAGGCCGATGAAAAGCTGGGGTTAAAGTTAGCGCATATGACGCACGCCGGCGATTGCTACATTCGGGTATATAGCGGTGGCGATATATTTACCTCCACGCTAGTGCATGTGTTTTTTGACGAAACAGATGATATAACAACCTCAGATGGCCTTCAGTGGTTCCGTCCCCATAAACTTGACCAGCATAATCTTGCGCCAGCGGTCAGGCAGATTGTCGCCCGTACCTTTTTCCGTGATCCTTACTTTTTCGAAGAATATACCGAAGAGTTAATACAATAGGAGGCACACGAACTAAACAGGTCAATATCCATGAACTTTAGATTCCTAAGCTAACGGTAGTCGCCAGATGCCACGATGAGGCTCATGAACTCTGGAAACTGCCGAGTGGCAGGAGGGGCGCATGCCCGCATGTTGCCACTCGGCTTTTACTTACCAGTCGCGGCGGAGGGTCGTAACCGACCCCACGCCGTTCTCAGTGTCACTCCAGTCCCCGAAGGGACTAAAGTCGGCGCTTCGGTTTCGGCGCGACCGTTCCTTTCGGATCAGTAGAGCCTTGAAGAAATTACGAATGATGGTAATCATCTTTCCTCCTGTTTGTGGTCGACAGTACAAACACCTTAGAAAACATGTTCGCGCTGCCAACCACAACAGTTTGACCGAGTAACTGCCAATATACCCCGCGAGTATTTTCTCAGCGAAGTGTACTAATTATAGCAAAAACATTCTACTTTGTCAAGTCTCGCACCCACCCGTCAACCGTTCCGGCTCCCATGCAGAGGACGAGGTGCCCAGCGTCGAGGTGGCGTCGGATGTTGCTCCACAGTTCATCGTCCATTTCTGCGAGGTGAAGCGCGTCGGTACGCGAGAGTTGCTCTGTGAGCTCGGACGGGGGCAATATTTCCAATTTCGGGTCTTCTCGACTGAGGTACGTAGGCAACCAATATATCTCGTCAGCCTGCTCAAACACAGCGTCGACGTATTGGTTGCGTACTTCATGCTGGCGGATATTCTGGTGGGGCTGATACACCAAAACAACATAGTCAGACAGCTCCTTTGCCATCTGTAACGTTGCCGCAATTTCACTCGGGTGGTGGCCATAATCGCTGTATAAATTTTCAGCTAACTTCTCAAACCTACGAGCAGTACCCGGAAATGAGTTAATTGCCTCAAGATTTTTCGCGCCGCCTTCCAGACCTTCTGCTGCTTCGGCTCGCCCCAGCGCCTCTAGCGCCAAAAAGGCATTGTGCCTGGTGTGGTTTCCAGCTAGTTTGATGTGCGACAAATCCATAAACTCGTCAAACGCCGAATAATCCGCCGCAATGTCGGGTTGGTTCAAGTAGCGTAAATCCTTTTCCCATAACACCGTGTAGTTCGATTGCTCGATAAACTGCACGAACGCCTTGCGGTAGTCATCTGGCGTGGGGTAGGTATCGGGATGATCATAATCAAGAGCGGTGATGACGCTCAGCCATGGCGTAAATTGGAGAAAGTTTCGGTCAAACTCATCGGCCTCATAGACAAAGTAGTGGCTCCCTGGGACGAACTGCCCGCTAGGGCCAAAACTGAGGGTGGTGCCAATTGAGTAGCTGACGGGAATACCAAGCTGCCCCAAACCCCAAACAATGAGTCCCGTCGTCGTCGTCTTGCCGTGCGTTCCCGCCACGGCGATGAGCTTCAGGTTCTTTTCGCGGATGATTTCGCTTAACAACTCGTCGCGTTTGGCAGTGTGAATACCGAGCTGGCGCGCTGCAACCAACTCCGGGTGGTCATCGGGCAGGGCAGCGGTATATACGAGCCAATCAATCGGTTTATCCGCATGTTGCGCCCGCAAAAACTCTCCCGACTGGTCATAAGAAATCGCGATGCCGCGCTTTTCTAACTCCTGAGTCATTAAACCTGCATGTACGTCCGAACCAAGTATAGAATACCCCGCGTCAAAGGCAATTTCCGCTAGCGGTCCAATACCGACGCCACCGATGCCTGAAAAATATATTCTCATGTTTACATTATAGTTCTTTTGAGAAATCTACGCCATACGGGTATGAGCAGACGAGCTATGGGGCGGGGACGCTGACTACGCAAAGGGTCTTACCGGAGTAGTTGATATCCCCGCTTGTATAGCCTAGAGTTGATGTTGACATGATATCGACGTTCGAAGTAGTCACTTCTATGCCGCACTGTTGGGAAGTACCCTGTAAAAAATAGGTGAATACTAGGGGCCTAGGATCGCCGTTATATGTTCGCGTAGAGGAGTAGTTCGTATATATGCCGTATGCAGTCGTGCCTGAGTTTGGCACTCTTGTGGGTGGTTTCGCGACGCCTGCCATCGCGGTATTAAAGGCAGAGTTAGATGACACAGTTTGACCACCGCTTTTTGCACAGCCCGAGTCAACTGTGACGCAGACCTCAGTCTTAGTCGGGTAATCATCTTTTGCTGCCATATACGCCTGGATTGCCTTGAGAGTCTGGTTCGCCGCGCTAATAATAGCCGCATTGTTCGCCTTTTGAGTGATGCCAGTATACGCCACGACGCTAATCGCCGCCAATACCCCAATCACCACGATGACGATGAGTAGCTCCACGATTGTAAATCCAGTGTTCTTTGCTCGCACGATTTCACCCTCCTTTTTGGTGCGGTGCCTGAGCGGCAGAACGAAAATGTCCGTAAAAACACGAAGCTCGCCGCTAGGCGGACCCCCTCTCGGGCGGCCCCACATACATTCCTGCATGTGACCTGGAAAAGCAAAACCTAACGACGAGCGTCGTATGCTTTTCCAGGATTTCAACGACCATGCTTTTTGCCATAACAGGCTACTCAGTTTGGGCCATTTGCCTAATTTTATATACTACGCCTAGTGTAGGCGCTAGTGCTATTATAGCACAACTAAGCGGAAGCAGTTCAACGGGGCATGTCTTTCTGAAATTATCCGTGAACGTATATACTGCATATACAAAACCGCGTAAGCCTGCTACAATGAGGGTAGTAAAAAGGGGTGAGATTTTTGGCAGACAAGCGAGAACTTCGTCAGACACTGAGGCGAATCCAGGCGATAAAGACGTGGCAGTTGGTCGTCCTATTGCTCATGGTCGGATTTGTAGCCCTGACTTTCCTAAGGCTCAATAATGTTGGCATGGTTGAGCGACGAGATGCCGTTTGGGCGGCGGACGAAGCCGGGGATGACGTAGAAATACAGCGTCGATTGTATGATTTACAGCGTTATGTCGCCGCGCACATGAATACAGACCCGGGGCGTGTGCAGCTCGAGTATACCTACAAACGGGACAACGATGTCCTCAAGGCTCAACTACAACAGGAGTCCGATACTAACCCGAATGGCAATATATATAAACTAGCGACGGATGTCTGCGATCCGATAGGCCTCGCAAACGGGTGGCGGTGGCCGGATATTCGTTACGTCAATTGTATCCAAGAGGAGCTCGATAAATACCCTTCAGCCGGGTTATTGAAGGATGCGTTTCAGCCTTTGTCGACCGCGCCGTACTATCATTCATTTGCTTCGCCCCTATGGTCGCCGGATTTTGCGGGCTGGTCTGTAGTATTATTCATTCTTATTGCACTTATTATTGTTTTTCGCCTAATTACTCTGGTGGTACTCAAAATTATGCTCAAATATCGCTACCGAAAAGCGTAGTTCTTTTGACATTTTTCGGTAAATTGCTTGACAGAGGCGAACAGAGGCGTTAATCTTGATATTGTATAGCACTAATAGGAGGTATAAACCAAATGGCTTACAAGCACACAAACTCTAAGGGTACTACTTACTACTTGCACAAAACCGACGTAACACTTCGTGGTGGCAAGACGCAAACAATCTACTTCTTCGCGAAGGTAGAAAAGAATGCAAAGGGTACGCCAACAGACCTACCAGAAGACCGCATTGTTACAGAAAATCCACGCAACGGTTTCTTGACAATTAAAAAGAAGAAATAAGCACTTGCACAATGCCCCTGCGAAGTGATACAGTAGTATCAAACAAACAGGTGCCTAAATCATCCCCCGCCCTTCGGTGGGGGATTTTTAGACCCTCAAGCGGTTATGTCTAACCTCAAACAGGTCGTAGACACTTCTCCCGAGTACAATAGTTAGTGT
>JAEAMG010000564.1_pt1 | contig 40030 bp, 54 predicted proteins | sample 8958741 | NCBI WGS metagenome assembly JAEAMG01 (sample SAMN16933256, study PRJNA681125) | bioreactor sludge metagenome | isolation source: anaerobic bioreactor treating anionic surfactant - SDBS | place: India: Bengaluru | collected 2019-02-28 | reverse complement strand
AATCCGCACACGAGCTCGATGCGATAAGGGGGTCGGACGAACACTACGACCAGCTAACCACCTGGCCGCATCGTCTTCCGGAGGCTACGCGCACCATGCTGATCGACGAAATCGACCGGATGGCCGAGTTCACGACGCTGCAGACCGCAAGCGGAGGTGGAGTGCAGGCCGCCCTGCTCTCTATTCCGGTCACCCTCGTCACCGACCACCCGACAGCTGACATGCACGTGACCGCCTCTGCTCTGTTGCGCGCCAGCATGCATCGCAACGGTTTGCTGGAAGGGGATGCAGACGTCCTGATCATGCCCTGGTTGACGTGCGAGCCGGCCGAGCACCGTCACCCCGTCCGGCGCCTGCGGCTGTTGCAGACGTTGGTTAAACACCTCTCAATCGGGTTGAGCGCCGACTACGTCGCGCTGGCCAAGACCTGTAGGCCGGTGGAGGAGCACGAGGCGATCTCGCGGCGCGTAACCTGCACGCGGTACCTGACGATGGCGCTGTTCACCTCAGGTGATGCTCGACAACTCAGCGAACGGATCTGGCGCGACTCCCGATATCACGAGCGGGTGAATGAGCTGCTCGTCGAGCTGGGCGAGCACCTAACCTTCAGCGGGCCCTACGAGTTTGCATTGGTCGGCCTGCCGGTACCGCCGTCGGAGGCAGACATCGAAGGCAGTCTGCTGCGGGTCGGTACCGAGCTGGCCATGTTTATCGGCGACGCCGCACGCACCAAAGGCTATCCGGCGCCCGCTGATTGTGAGCTGGTAGTTCGCCCGGAGCGCCAGGATCTGATCAAAACTCATGTCCATGTCAGCTACCGGCACCAGGCCGAAACGCTGAAGGAGATCCGCGTGGCCCTGCCGAAGGTGACCGCGTTCGAGCATGTGTGCCTGCTTGACCATGCTATCGCCGGCGCGGTGTACGCCGCGGTCGAAGACGCGGGCATTGGAATGCTGCAGGACCTGTGCAAGCGAGAAGCCTGAGGCAAACGGAGACGGCAGGGCGCCAGGTGCAGATCCGGCTCGCAGTGCCGGCCCCGCCGGCTAAACCTCATTGCGGCGGCGTGCTCTGCTTCAGCAAGATCGCCTCGGTTCGTGCCTTGCGCACCAGATCCAGCAGTTCAAAAACCGGTGCGTCCGGATCGGCCTCACCCGCAGAGGCCGCCTCCAGCAGCAACTTCAGTTGCTCCAGCTGGCCCAGGGTCACAGCGAGGGTATAGCGCTGTTCGAGCGTACTCATCGGTTTATCTCTCCTGGCATCAACGGTAGTTGGAAAACCTGCGGGGCATCCCCGCGAAGTCGGTCGCCAAAGCTCGCCGTCCGTCTCGGACATTGCCAGCCCGCTTGGCGGCGTAGCAGTCTTGCGGAAAAAGGGCGTTTACAGCCAGGCCAGGTCGCCGATAACGCCGTACGCTGAAGGCGTGGATCAACCGAGTACGCTCCCCATGCCCACCGATACTCCCGACTCTCCCTTGCTGGTTCATGCGGCCAGGCTCTACCTGAGCGTCAACAGCCCCCGCCTCAAGGCGATTGCACTCCGCGCCCTCGACAGCGCGTTGTCGATGAGTGCCGAGGACAATGCACCTCATCACCTCAACCAGGTGCGCATTGTGGCACAGGCTTACCCGGCCGCTCGACGCCATGAGATGCTCGGGGTGATCGATGAGATGGCCGGCAGCTACCAGGACGGGCCGTGCCGCCACGCGAGCCTGTATTCGATCCCTTTGATCATCAACACGGAGCAGTCCACCGCGGACCTTACGCTCGATGAGGTGAATGCGATCTGCGCCAGTGCACGGCGCCTGAGACTGTTCACCGACGACGTCGACGTGCAGCTACTGCCGTGGTTGACCTGTACGCCCCCACACTTGGAGAGCCCGATCGAGCGCCGCCGCCTGGTGCAACAGTTGGCCCATGTGTCCGCCGAGGAAGAGATGCTGTGCGAAATGCTCAGCATCCCGCGCGCCTCGGTCGACACTCGACCGCTGAACATGAACGCCGATCTTGAGCGCATTGCCGAGACCGCTCCGGCGGTAGAGCCGGGTCGTCCGTGCGTTCGCTATCTCACCCTGGCCGTCGTCGTCGAGCTGAACGGCGCCGACACCATCATGGCGCGCCTGCGGCTGGATCCTGATCGGGTGAACGCGCTTGATATGTGGCTGGAAGACATCGCCGGCACTCTGCAGCGCAGTGGCTACCTGGATGTGGCCGCGCGCTACCCGATCCCAGTCCGCGGCGCCTGGCTTGACGATCCGCACTATCCGTTTTGCGGAGCAAGCGGACCGGCGAGCGCGCCCGGGCACATGTCGAAGCCAGGCTGAATTAGGGCTGCGCTCGAAAGAAAAAGCCCGCGGGTGCTTTCACAGCCGCGGGCTTTTTGATGTCTGCCGTTTACGCCGGCACTCGGCTGATCCCCAGTTCAGGAGGCGACACCGTATTAGGGCGTCTAAGGCTGTGATCAGCTGCACGGTGTTTAAGGCTACCGCCGGCGGAGCCGCCCCAGTTTCACCCCGGGGCCGGGCTGCAATAATTCGGTTGAGCTCCAGGGCCTTCTCAGGCGCCGTGTCTCGATGGGTGCATAGTCACATGGTCTGCCAGATATGCAAGCGGCGCGGCTGAACGGGCGCCGTTCCCGCCTATTCGACCAGGCAGAAATCCGCCAGTCCCAAGCAGGCGAAGATAGTCCCGCCGGCTGCTAGGTGCTGACGGACAATCGTCGAGAACGCTTCCTCGCTCACTGCGTTGGCTCGGGCCAGCTCTTGGCGGGTTTCATTCGGTGCGCCCATATCCAGCATGCGGCGCGCTTCATCTATGTTGATCGAAGCGCCCGATGCGCCACATTTCTCAAGGCTGCGTAACAGCCGGGCCAGCTCCGCTTCCGGCGACATGTCGACCGGGATCGTCTGACGCTTCTTGAGCAACCCGAACGCGCTCGAAAGTAAGTTGAGCATGTCAATCCTCATGGTTTGTGGCTGGCCGGCATGCGAGCGTCCCGACCTCTAGCCTTGCTTGCTGAAGGCCAGTCCTATCGCCATGGCTTCCGCAGCACCCTGGGCTTCAGCGCGGGTGCGTGCGCGATCCTGTGCCATGGTCTCTCCCTCCACTTGAACCCACCAGCGCCAGGCTCCCCCGGTCTTCTCCACTCCGTGAGTAACGTAGCGCATGCCGCGATCCGTAAGAAAGGCACGGTGCTTGGCCCCGGCACTGTGGCCTTCCAAATACTTGCGGGCCTGCAGGCTCCGCGCGGGGAATTGCGATGCACAAGCACGCTGCATAAGCCCATCTTGCCAACCTGCGGCGAACGCTTGACGCTCCAGCTCAACGACCTCGGATTTGGTTGCTGCGCGCATGGTGCTCCTACGGGGTCTCGGATTGCGATGCCTGATCGGGCGGGGCAACCAACAGCCGGATCAGGAGCCCCCCGAGCATGGAAGGGATAATCGCGGTGGCCAACAAAACAAAGCGGATCAAGTCGTCCTTGAGTCCGAGCCCGCGCAGCTGATCAGTAGCGGGGGCAACTGCAAGCAATATTGCAGCGGCGATGACGAAGGCAATGAGGGTACTGAAGCGGTAGAGAAATTCGCGAATACGGCGGATTACTGGCATGGCTTGATGCGTTCCTTGCGCAGGGCTACTTGATGCTGCCGCCGGCGGCGAGGATCGCAGCCCGCACCGCCTCCAGCTTCTCTTTCGGTACGGAAACGGCGAGATAGGCCGTACCCTGCTGCTTGCGCCAGGCCTTAAAGTACGACTCAAAGGTGCGCTCTTTGAAGTCGGCGCGGGTCGAGTGGATGTAGCCGTCCACGATTTTCACCTGATCCTCATCCTTGAGGTCTGCGTTTATCGAGAACTCATCGCCCATTTCTACATCGTTCACTTCAAGCACGAGCTCTTCGTGCCAGATATCGCCATTCGCAGCGTCGTCCTTACCCCAGAAGGCGTCATCGTTGTAGAACGCTTTCAGCTCAGCGCCGGTGGTCTTCGTAGCCATGGAAATGTCCTAGCCTCTTTCGCCCAGGGCGGTAACGAGCATCCGGGCGGAGTTGAATATTTGGCCAACAGGTGAAGGCCGGAAAGATGACCGATCTTCGCATCAGTCAGCGATCATGCAAGCGCCGAGACTGTCGCTAAAACATGCGTTTAGCCAGCTGGGTTCCCCGACGGCCGCCCAGTACAATCGAAAAACGCTCTACCTGGTACCGCTTTCTGCCTGATGCATGTTCTCCCTATGGGAGTTGGCGCTTCAGGTTGATGCGTCAGCGAGTATTCGCCGGCGCGCCTGGGCAAGCCCGCTTTGCCCACCACTGTCGGTAGCTGACTGACAAAAAACCAACAGCAACTCAACGCTGCTCGCAGCACCAATCGCCTGCCCTTTCGGGTCTGGCAACAACCCAGAGGGGGACACCTGCCCTCTGGGCGGACTGTCGCCTCTCGACTGGAGGAAATCATGTCCGATCGCATATTCGACAACCCCTGGAGCACCACCGCCGGCTTTACCGATCTCGGCTGCCTGGACGGGGACGGCTTGTACTACGAGCTTTACTGCTTCCCGCAAGCCCCGGCGCACGCAACGTTCAAATTCACGTCATGCATCAAGCTGGCCCGTGAATGGTCTCGTGACAGCTGGCAATTGCAGGATGCGCGCGAACGTCGCGAACATCGTCGCCTGTCCCGAGAGGTGCTGAGTGATGCCCGTTACTGGCGCGAGGAGATCCGCCGCGCGACGGTCATGCACATTGGCGCTCGTTTCGGCGGGCTCTGTGATTACCAGTCCGCCTCAATCCTTTCCACTCGCAAGCACGGCATCAGCCGCCTGGTCTGTTTTGGTTACAACGGCCCGATCAAGGAAGCGCTCTCCCGCATGGGGCAACGCGGCCTTCTTCGTGAAACCGTTTTCGATGCATATGACCGAGTGCTCTATCGTCCGGATCAGACAGCAAGCGCTGCCTGATAATGGCATCTCCTAACCGCCGGCACCTGCCGGCCAGCACCAGCCGGCCCGTGCCTGGCCCCTGGCGATAAGCAACACCTCGGATGCATGTGCAGTGACCGTCCACCGGCGCGATCTGCATGTGCACGCCGATTCTCCACGCGGCGCCGGCACGCACCGCACCTCGCCTCACCCTTCCTCCTCCGCCTCCTCCCTCTGTGATCAGTATCGCCAGGCTGCGCTTGTCAGCAGCTGTCCGTTCGCCTCGCCGGCGGTGGCATGGGGTTGCAACTCTGGGGATTATGGGAAAATAGCCATGTCGAGTGAGGGCCGTAGCACCTCACCAGCCAAAGACTGAAGGGGCAGCTCGTGAACAGTAACCACGCATTTCCACTCTACCCAGAGCCGATGATTCGCGTCGGGGCGCTTGGCTACAAGCTGGGGCGCAACCCAGACTCGATGCCCCACAACATCCGCCCGGATCTCAGCCTGTGGAATGCGCCCGACGGCCGCGAGCTGACCTATATCCAGGCCGAGGAAGAGGCACGCTTTGTCTCCGCCTTCCTGGTTTATTATCTCGTGTCCGGCCGCTACGTGCTGGATAACATCCACGAGGCGGATGATTGCCGGCCAGCGGTCTTCGGCTCACGAGACGAGGCGCTGATCTTCGTCCAGCAGATGATTCTGAGTGGGCGCGAGACAAGCCGTCGGTTCTGCGTAGATGGCCCCGGCTCGACGTTCCATTTCACCAACGATGCCCAAGGGCTGAAGGACCTTAACCAGCACCTGATGCCGGCCTTGAGAAAAACGGCCTGACTCGGATTTGACGACAGCAAGGAAGTTACAACCCATGTCCCGCGAAGTGAGAAAAGTACCCGCCGATTGGCAGCATCCGGCTGACGGTTATTACCCTGACGGAGAGGTTCGCTACGTACCCTTGTTTGACGGCCGTCACTTCGCGGCCGATGCAGCCAACTGGGACGCGCGCGCCGCCGCGTGGGAACTGAACGAAAAAGCTGAGAGCGATGCGCAAAGTTTCGAGGAATGGGACGGGCCCCGCCCCGACCCCAAGGACTATATGCCCCGGTGGCAAGAAGATCTGTGCACCCATTTCATGATGTACAGCACGACAACCGAGGGGGCGCCGTGCAGCCCTGCCTTCGCAACAGCCGAAGAGCTGGCTTCCTGGCTCGTCGACAACAAGGTGAGCATCTTTGCGGGTCAGACGGCAGATTTCGACACGTGGATGCAAATCTGCAACGGTCATGAAGTCGTCATCCCCCTGAGCGGCAGGGTCTTAGTATGCAGCTGAACTCGCGCGCTCGTCGTCGGTTCCTGATTGCAAAGTGGGCATCGTTCTCCTGCGGCTTTGCCACGGTGCTGCATGGTGCCTGGACCGTGGCGATCAAGCCGAGCGACACGATCGGACTTTGGGGCGTGCCGGAGATGGTTTGGGCCGGAATGGCTGTCGGCAGCGGATTAGTCTGCCTGCTGGTCAGCTATTCCGTCTTCCGACGACGCAAGGACTATTGAGCGTTCTGTTATCAGACCAAGCGACTGGGTACCCGCCAATCCCGCATCTCTTTACACGATGTGTTGGAGGCTGCGGCGCAGGCTTGGCTGCCGACGTGGTGCGTGACTTGAAATCTAGCGCTGGACTGCAGGCGGGTTCGGACTTTCTGATTCAGTGGCAAACAACTTTAGTCGACGATGCCAACCTAAGGTACGCATGATGCGCTATACCCTGTCGACCCTGCTGTCCGCCGCTCTCCTCGCCGGCTGTACCAGCACACCTGCCAAAATCCAGCCAGAAACGACAGAGGCTCTCGCTGATAAGCGGATCATGCCGGCCTGCATTCAACTCGCTGACGGGTTGCATTGCCAGGTGCTGGTACCCGCCTCAAAAGCCGAGCCGCTGAACCGCCAGCGGGTTCCCGGCATTCTGCTGTGACGACCGTCCGACCACGCGGCGCGAGCCGTCGCCTGACTGGTCCCCCTCACGACAACCGGCTTCTTACCGTGTTCCTCGGGCTGGCGCCGCAACCGCCGACGTCTCGCTGCATCGCGCCCTGATCACAGGCCCTGCTCCTCGTTTGAACTGATCGGTCGACGAGAAACGGCTGTGGGCGCTAAGGTGGTAGACAGTGCGGCGAACAGGCCAGGCTCCCCTGCCCTCAAAGACAGCCGCACGGAGGATGCGTGCACGATGAGTAGCTCATTTGGTCTTTCCGTCACTGATGGCCCGAGCGGCGATAGCGTCGAACTCTGCGAGATCAACGACAGCTTCGGTCATGTCATCATCGTTCGCGATGTCGAGTCCCGACATTGCGTGATCCGGTTCCACCCGCACCGCGACGAGCAGACCATAGGGGTCAGCGTCGCCGCGGAGTGGTCCGACAAACACCCGGGCAACCTCGCCGATTACACGCCTCGCTATGACGATCAGTCGTCCGAGTTCGCGATCGGCGAACTTACGATGTCCGATGAGGGGGTGCTGCGAGCGTGGGCGCGCGTCGCTGCGGCCGCGCACGTCCAGATGCACCGCGGCTGGGCACTGCAGCTACCTTCGTCGTTCGTTACGCCAGTGCGGCGCGCGATTGCCCGGGCCGAAGCGGCCATCAGTCCCCTGGCCGGGATCCGCCCTCCTGTTCTGCGCAAAGCCACCGACGATGAGCTCGCCGGCATGCGGTGGTGGAACGGTCTGCCTGTTGCAGATCGAGCGCATTGGCTCGCAGAAGCGGGCTCCGCTGTCGTGGCTGATGCATGGGCGGCGTATAAGCGCGCCAGGGGTTGATCGGGCTTCAGCGAAGCCTCTGGTCGCACCCGGAACGCAACCGGCTCAGGGCTGTCCCTGTCGGCGTCGATGCAGGCAGAACAAAGAAAAGCATGAGGGTGATATCCAATGTGCAGCCGATACGAAGCACCATCTCGGCAGCAGCTACTCGACGCATTCGGCGTGGCACCGGCGCAAGCGACCCGCTCAGAACTCTGGCCGACCTACAGCGGGCCTTTCATCCGTGCCGTCACCGAGGAGAGCGTCGACGAGCAGGCAGAGCCATTCGAGGCATTGGTCGGTATGTTCGGCCTCCTCCCCTTCTGGGCGAAGGACACCAAGCTCGCCAGGCGCACCTACAACGCACGGTCTGAAACAGTCGCCGTAAAACCGTCCTTCAAGGCCGCCTGGAAAGCGGCCCGGCACTGCCTCATTCCGGCCACTGCCATTTACGAGCCCGACTGGAGGAGCGGCAAAGCGATCCCGACCAGGATAGAGCGGGCCGACGGCGGCCTGATGAGCATCGCGGGGCTCTGGGAGCGCTGGACCGATCCGCAAGGCCAGGCTCTGTGGAGCTACAGCATGCTTACCGTCAATGCCGATGATCATCCGCTGATGCGCAACTACCATCGCCCGGGTGATGAGAAGCGCATGGTCGTCATCCTGCCCAATGGCGCGATCCGGGACTGGCTCAGCGTATCGCCCGAGCAGAGCATGGAGTTCATGCGCCAGTACCCGGCCGATCGCCTGGTCGCGCATCCACACCCCGCCAGCTGATCATCCAGACGCTGAAACGGACGAAGCCCGCGGGGATTGCTCCGCCGCGGGCTTCGTCCGTTACCGTCACGCTCTTGAGCGGCTGACCCCTGGATAGGAGGGCTGAACCGTATTAGGGATCAAGGGATCCATGGTCAACTGCCGGTGTAGTAGGCCACCGCCGGCTGGGCCACCTCTGATTTACCCCGAGGCCGGGCTGCAACAGTTCGGGTGAGATCCGGCGCCAGCGGCGCGTCGTCTTCATGGGTGCATATTCACATGGTCCAACAGAGATGCAAGGTCACAATTTGACGTTCACCGCTGAGCGCCACAGGCAGCTGCCCCCCCAAGCGCCTGGGCGTCGGCGTCCGACTTTGGGCAGACAGAGTGATCGCCGGCTAACGAATAAGTCCGCGAGGAACATTTCGCCGCGGGCCGCCGGATACCGGCGCATGTCGTCTTTAGGGGAGGAATGGCGTTAGAAGCACGCATTGAGTCGTCAATCGTAGTCGACGAGCTCACCATTCAGGTTGAATTCGCAAGTAAAGCTCTCGCCTCGGCATTCTTCGAGCTCCATACGAACGGCGGCGATCATGGCTTGGGGCACGGTAATGCCATAATCGTGCAGCGGCACCAGCACCTCCTCGATCTGGGTCGCATGCAATCGGTCAGCATCAACCATTGAGCTATAGATCGCCCTCGCATCGCAGGCGGAGCCGATGCTTGACGCATCAACAATGGGTGACTCGAACCCGGGCTCACCGATGTAGCTGAACAGGCGCGGCGCCCTACCGCTTTGAATCCCAAGCGCCACCATCACCTCGCGCCCCAGCGCGGCGCTATGAAGGTGCGCTACGTTGACGATCATTGGGCCCAGGGTGCGAAGGTCACCATCGAGCACTTCAAGCTTGCCAGTCGCGTCATAGACATAGGACAAATTGCCGGCACCTGCAGTAGCGTCCCAGTTGACATTGTCGACGACTGACTGAGGCAGCTCAATTCCGAGCGCGGCCAAAGGCTCTGCGAAGTCCTCGGCGCGGGTAGCGAGCATGCATGAGAGGTCAATGGCAGACAGGTAGATCGGTCGCATTGCGGCGTCTGCCGTGTGAACCTGGCAAAGCACGATGCCTCGCTGCTGATCGTTGATCAGTCCAACGCGGACAGTGGCCGTCCCGGTGGCAACTGGCATAACAATGACGTGACGACTCATAGAAAGCCCCCGTTGCGCGTACGGCCGGGACGGGCGCCCCTCAGCACCAGCCAAAATGTTTGGCGACCACACGCATTTGCCCATAGACCGCGTCGTAGTAGTCGCCCCAGGCGTCCTGCGGGTCATCGTCGGCCGAGTGTTGGGGAGCGGCCGGCATTTCCAATCCCCACGTTTCGATGACGATCTGCTCTACGCTCTTGCCGTCCTTGGACGTCAGGTCACGGGTGCCGCCGCTGTCGATATCGGTGCCGCGGTACGGCTCCATCAGAACGGCCAGAAGATCCTTGTCGAGCTTGCCCAGATCGTACGCACCGATCACGGTGGCTTCGAAAACGGTGTATCCGCTGTTCCATCCCATGACGCACTCCTCGTTGAACTGGTTGGCTTGGTTTGATGGGGTAATTGTCTCAGCGAAACCCCGCGCTGCAAGGGCGCCAGTCGGGTGCTCAACTGAGCGCAACGCCAGACGGTCTGCGCCGGACGGCCAACGACGAAATCGACACAGGAGTAACGAGGCGGCCGGGCGCCCTCACCGGCGGCTGGTCCTGCCAGCGCTTGCTAGGCATCCGATGCCCTACATAATCGCCGCCCATACACCTGATCGATTCGGACGTGGCTATCGAAATCGGCAGCGGGCTTTTCAGCACGGCTGACCTGATCCAAAACCCGCTCACTCGCCGCCGCGTACAAGAGGTCATGGGCAGACACCTGGCCGACGGATCGCTCGTCCCGTTCGATGCATTACTGCCGGCCGGTGTCGACAGTGAGCCGGGCGAGGAAAAAATGAAAGTGCGCTACGTGGTTGGCATCCGCCTCAAGCAGGGTGGCGGGCAGATGGTGCATAACCTGCTGAACTTCGACGCTGACCAGCTGGCCCAGCCCTGGCAGCAATCGGTCGCGAAGGGGTTGATGGGCAAAGGAGAATTTAGCTGGGTAAACGTGCTGCCGCCGACACTCTATGAAGATGCGGCCATCAGCTGTAGCTGCATCATCGCGGAGGATGCAGTGGCCCGCCTCGTCTACGCCATGAAGCGTCGCGGGATGGCCGAGGCAATTCCCGGCATGCAATTCTCCGTCATTGTCAAAACCGGTCTGGCGCATCCGGTTGGCGCGCTGATCATCACCCTTACCAACGTGCAACAGACCGCACAGACGGCGGTGCGTATTCCGTCGCATTCGGTGAGCTATGGGCAAGCGAGCATTGAGCGAGCGGCGGCTTCCGCCGCGCAACGGGTGCAGCAATCGGTCGTACTGGAGCTCGAAGAACAACGCCTGTTCGACGCGGGTCATGCGAGCACGTTGCACGCTTGCAGCATCGCGCAGATGTGAGAAGGTCCGGAGCAAACTGAGGAGTAATTGACCGTGGACCTGTTCGACCAAGAAGATAAACGCCTGTCTCTCAAGCCGGTCAAGGAGTTCGCAGACCTGGTGCGCAACGCCTTCGGTGATGGGCGTTGCACCTGCGTGCTCTGCCGTGACGGCGGCGCCGGCCCCGCACCCAAGAAGCCCCAGCACACGCTCGATCTCGATGGCACGCTGGTCTGTCGCCGGTTTGCCATCACGGCGTACTCGGATGTGCGCGGGGCGCTATCGAAGGCATGGGAGTCCTACTACAAGACGACACTGCCCGATCAGGGATTGGTGGACATGGACGCCATCACCGTCCTGGTGGGGGACGACGCGCTGCCGCGCCTGCTGCTCCTCCTCCTCGAAGCCGGCGTAGTAGCGAAAAACGACGAGCAAGAACTGCTGTTCGCAGCCGAATCGTGAAGCCTCGGCCAATGACTATCGGCCCGAAACAAGAACGGTTCGAAGCCCGCTTGCAGGAACACTAACAAGTCTTATAGTCGCCACATCTGCAGCGAACCCGGTGAAAAGTTGCCTTCCGCTATAGGCAACCGTGCCCGTCTCGATGTTATAAACGTTAGAATTCAAGTCGCCAATTGGCACACAAGGAGAGGAGCGGTATATGTCGGTTATTATCTTGGAAGGGAAAGTCGAAGAGCTTGGTAACTCCACCTGGAGCCAAGGACAGCGCCATTATTCCATGATCAAAATTGGCGGAAAGCGTTACAACAAGCTGCAGATCAGTGATGCGTTGGACAACTTTCTGAGCGTAGGCAGCGTAGTGCGCATGGCATGCAAAAAAGGGATGGGCACAAGTCTCCTCGTGTGCGCCATTCAGGAAAGTGACGGGAACATCACTAATCTCTCGGCAATGATCTTCGTTATGGCCGCCGTGGTTATGTTTGGCTGCGTTTGCATCATTGGACTGCTGCCCTTAATCTACCTTTATGCGGTCTTTGGCCTGGGCGGCGCCATCGCCATTGTTCTTGGCGCAGCGGTCTTTTTTGCCGTTCTTGTGTCACGCGATGGCCTGAAGGCCCGCTCCGCGTTGAACAATATGCCGGCACCGGTGTTGCAGCCGAGCGCATAGCCGGCACCAACGACAGGTGACGAATGAGCCCGCGGCGCTTCTGCGACCGCGGGTTTTTTCTGCCTGGCATTTGATGCGGGCGCGTGGCTCGAAGACTCACTCCCCCGTCGAGAGCAGACTAGGCAACGGCCGCAGGGGTGTCACAGCCTCGTCGTACAAATTTTGTTTGCCGAGTCCCGCGTTATGCAAATAATGTTGGAGCCGTGCAAAAAAAATGAGCAACCGCCGTGAGTCAACTCCTGGGCTACGCCTATCTGGTTTCAGACCTGTCCTTGCAGGTGTTTCCAATCGCTCGGCCTGCGATGGTTCGCCCCGTCACGCGGGTCGAGGCCATGGGCGATTGCCTGGCTGTGCCACAAAAGCTCGCGCCGCCGGCGGGCGATCATCTGGCGCATTTGCTGTTCGCCCTCAAACACGAGGGTGTGAATCTGGCCGTCCTGGCGCAGGCACTGCCCCAGCTGGCCGCTTCGGATCTGCTGCAAGCGCTCACCGCGGCGCCGAGTGGCGCCTACATCCGCAAAGCATGTTGGCTGTGGGAAACATTCACGGGTCTGCAGCTGGACGTCCAGGGAGGCCCCAAGGGTAACGCCGTTCCGCTGTTCGACCCCGACCGCTACATCACCGGGCCATCCGTACGTAACGCCCGCTGGCGGGTCGACTTCAATGGCCTTGGAACGCTGGCCTACTGTGCGACCGTGGAGCGAAGTCCGACAATCGACGCCCTGCTCGATTTCGATGTGCTTGGCCGTTCGCGCGAGTTCATCCGATCGCTGCCGGCGGAGATGATGGATCGGGCGCTGCAGTGGGCTTATCTGCACGAGACGCGCGACTCGTTTGCCATCGAGAAAGAGGCTCCCAGCCAGGACAAGGCCGAGCGATTCGTTCAGCTGCTGCGCCAGGCGCATGAGCGTCAACCGTTGACTGAGGACTACCTGGTCAGCCTCCAGAGCAGCACGATCAGCAATCCCATTCTGTCTGCAGCCTCCTTTCGTCACCAGCAGAACCATCTCAGCAACGGCCTACGGGGCGCCGCAGGGGTGAGCTACGTTCCGCCTACGCCGGCGCTGTGTCGCGAGCTCATGGCAGAGCTGATGATGTTCGCCAATTCTGCGCCGCAGGTTGTCGATCCGCTGGTCGCCGCAGGCGTGATCTCGTTCGGCTTTGTATTCCTTCACCCATTCATGGACGGGAACGGACGCCTGTCGCGCTTCCTGATTCATCAGACGCTCTGTCGCAGCGGAGCGCTGGAGGACGGGCTGCTGCTGCCCATCTCCGTCGCCATGAAACGCGAGGAGCAGGCCTACCTGCAGGCACTGCAGACATTCTCACGGCCGGCGCGATCGTTCTGGAACGCCACCTGGCTGGATGCCGAGGACGTGGATCTGCAGTTCACCGGGCACCCCTCGATCTACCGCTATTGGGATGCTACGGCCTGCGTCGAATTCACCCTGGAGATGGCGCGACGGGCGCTGGAGGTTGAGCTGCGCGAAGAAACCGAGTTTCTGCAGGCCTACGACCGGGTGGTCGAGGCCGTCAATGCGCGCTTTGACCTGATCGGCAGTGACCTGTCGAAGCTGGTGATGATGTGCCTGGATCAGGGAGGCCTCGTGTCGCAGAACCGGCGCAAGCAGTTCCAGTACACGGTGCCGGCCGCTGCATTCGATTACATCGAAGAGCAGGCCCGGCTGGCGCTCGCCGGCAATCCGGCGGAGAAGGACGAATGACAAAGCCCCGCACTCGGCGGGGCTTGTTTATCACTGGGGCACCTGCGGCATCCCGAGCATCAGCGAGTTAGCGCGCCGCGGTCCAGTTACCGTCCGAACCCTTCGCGAACTTCTGCGTCACCGTCTGGCGTTGCGTCTGCCCCTGATGGGTGACCTCAACCTCAATCACGCAGCTGAACAGGCTGTCCTGGATCTCGTCGCAGCTGATCACCTCGACGTCCTCGATGGTGGGGATGTTCTTGCGCAGGGCCTCGCCCACACCTTTCCCGGCAATGTTGTTGAGCGCGCTCATGCTGCGCTCCTGATCTGCCTGGAAGATGGCTTGAACATCGCTCGTCGACGGGCCGTCCGAGCAGCCCGCAAGCAGAGCAGCGGCCAGTGCCAGGATAGTAACGGGGCGAATGTGCTTCATTGAGTTGTCTCTCGTGGGTGGTAATGAGCACAGGCTCTCATAGGGCATCAGACATGCAAGGCCGCAACCCCGACTGCTGCACCCTGTCGGATGCCAACCGCAGCAGGCGCGACATAACAAGGCACAGATGAACGGCCAACCGAGAAAAACGATTGAGGACAAATCTACCTGTAGCGGCATTGCCCGCGAGCCCAATGCTGTGCTATTTCGCTAGGTTTTGTCATGAGGGCCCAGCGTGAACACCTTCTTCCTGCTCATGGCTCAGTACAACGGCAAGACTGTAATCCCCCTGGAAGACGTCTGCCGCGACTACTTCATGCACCTCACTCCAGACATGTTCCAGCGAAAGGTGCTCGCCGGCCAGATCCAAATCCCTTTGATGCGCATCGAAGGCAGCCAGAAGGCCGTCAAAGGCCTCCACCTGTCAGACCTGGCGGCGCATATCGACAAGCAACATGCAGAGGCCCTGGACGAATACCGAAAACTAAACGGCGTCCGCCCTATCAAGTGATCTTTCTTTGAGCACCCAAGCCGCAGAAACCCTGCAGGCCGGCCGTAGGTGCCAGCCTCGGCCTTGCCGCAGTCACGACGACCCCAGTCGATGCGCAACAAACGCCTTGGCGCGGCGTTCGAGCTTCGCCACATGCCGAGCCAACTCCTTTTCCGCACTCCGCATTTTTTTGATGCCCCAGAGCTGCGCCAGACTGGAGTACATCGCTCCCGCTGTACCCGATCTGTACAAGGGAGATACGTCCAGGACCGCGATCAGCCCGGCGGCACTGGCTGATCGGGTGTTCATGACCACCTGTGTGTTGCGCGAGTCCAGCACGCGGAAGCCAAGCGCCTCGTAGAACGGAACCTTGTCGATCGCACAGGTGAGCTCGACATGCGGGTGGCGCGCCACGAGCGCGTTCATCAGCGCTCGACCGATGCCACGCCGCCTATGCGATCGCTTGACCGCCATGTAGTTGATGCCACACGCCTCCGCGTCAGATATCACCGGTGCGTAGAGCAAGAACCCTGTCACCTCGCAAGGGTCGGTTTCACTGAACGATACGAGCAGCTCGGCGGGCTCGCTCGGTACAGCGCCGATTCGCTGCAGGTAGAACCCGACTTCCTTAGCCAGTGCCCACCGGTAGATGTCAAACAGCAGGTTGCTAGACGGGACAGCAAACATGCCGAGGCTTGTGACGTCGTCCTCCACCAGCTTAAGCACCTGTGCTCCAACAGATGCCTCTGGCGGCGCGAACTGGTAGAGACAGATGGATGGTTTGTTCTCCACTCGGTGATCTCCTGATCTAAGGCTGGGCTGCTCGGGCGTCGGACCCGAACAGCGAAATATGTGGCACGCGACGACCGTCAGCTCGCAGCAGCTACGGCCTGCACTTCTTCGAGGAAAGCAGTCTCGCCGAGCAGGTCGCGTTCGATTTCCACCTCCCGGTCCAGATCGCGCGCCTCGCTGCGGCTCAGCTTCAAGCCAGCTTTCTGCGCGGCGCCAAGGAAGCTGGCGGTCATGTAGCGAATACCCGAGGCATAGCAGTAGCTGAAACGGCCGCAGATCACGTCATGGAATGCCTCGTAGAACTCAGCGCCGTGGTCATGCCCCGTTGCCGTGTTGGATTCGTGGCAAAGCTCGTGAACCAGAAGGTTGGCAATGGCGGTAAAGCCGCGGAAGCCATCGCGAATGTTATCTGCCAGAAACTTGCGGTTAATCGCGATATAAGTCGAGCCATCGGTCCACGCATGGGCTTGACCCGACTCGCCGATGTAGAGTTTGCGAGCTGGCGCCCGCTTACGATCCGTGGTCAGCAAAACGGCTCGATGGATGTAACCGAAGCCCCGGGCCATAGCGCTCAGAGCAACCTGCTCGGTCTTGGTCAGCTCTTTGGCCGACAGCAGCGTGTAGCGCTCATTGTTGCCCTCGATCAGCTTCGCAATCGGCGCGTATTTGAACTCATACGGCGTATGCCATGCCGGCCGAGGGCCAGAGTTGACGATACGCTCCAGCGTTTTGACCAGCGCCTCCGGGGTGTCGGCACCAACAGCATCCATCATGGCCCGTGACAGCACGAAGGCCTGTTTGGATTGCTGAATACGGTCGGCCAGCGCGCGCGAGCCTTCGGTGTGAACGGTAATGGTCACGCCAATCAGCTTGTCCAGCTTCCACTTACGCCCGGTGACGTCCTCAATGAGGGCGGATTTCTCGATATCCTGATAGATCAGCTCGCCGGCGACTGCCTGACTCAGCAGCAATTGGCGTTGGTCTTCGGTCAGGCGCGGCTTGCTCTTGGCCTGATTCACGGCATCAGAACGCAGCAGCGCGCGAACTTCCTTCCAAACCGTGCAGGTGGAATGAAGGATGTCGTTGCGCGCGATGTTCAGCGTGAAGGGCACCTTCGACACCACGAGGCCGGAGCCGTACTGGTAGGCCGGATACACCTTCACCAGCACGCCCTGGTTGTATACCTGCAGACCGCCCGATTCGCGGCGCTTGACCTGCACCGAGTCGGTTTCAAAGTCCCACTTGACGTTCTTCCGGTTGACCACCTTGCCGTTCACCTCGACCGCAATCTTGGTGAACGCGATCAGTTCTTCGAACTCGCGCAGGATGTCTTTCAGGTCGGTGAAACTTTGGGGTTCATACCAGCTGCCCTTGATAGTGCAGCCCTCGACCAGCTCTTGGTCGACCTTCAATTCGTAGGAAATCCCGCGGGCCTTGATGTCGACACTCATGCAGAAGGTATTGGTCAGCCAGTCAGTGCTGCCGAATGCCATGATCTGAGCGCGGCCCAGGCCAAAGCGGCTAAAGCGGCCATCTTCCTGATGCAGAGCATCGGTGTGGTCAAAGCCAAGCTCCTCGAACCACTGCTCGATTTCGCTGCGGCTGCGAAAGCCGTGGCCGTCATCGCTGGCGGTGAAACCGTCTGTGCCGATCGTAAGGCGGAAGTTCTTGGCCCCGGCATCTTGAGCATTCATCACCAGCTCGCCAAGCGCCTTGGCGATTGTTCCGGCCTGACTGAATACCAGATGAAAAATCATGTTGTTGGAGATACGGAAATCGCGCTTTTCTGCGTTGCTCATGTCGGCCCTCGGCAAGTGAAGTTCGTTGATGGCTCAATGCTAAAGCGGACTCGTCTCTCTGCAACCGCGCCGCCCGGCGCCAGCGCCAGCGCGCCACGCTCTCCGTCAAGACCGGACCGTATCTAGCAAGCGAGGCGGCAGCGGCCATCCGCCAACATCGCCACCATCCGCTCCGGACCCTGATCGATCTTCGGCGCAGCACCCCTTGCAGTCAGGACCATCGCTGGCATGCTCTGGCCGATATCTATGATTAGGACCCCATCATGGCTGGCACGTACTTCAGGAACCTCAACACAACCCGCCGCATTGGTATCCGTACCGTCGGCGCGCTCGGGGTCCTGGCGATTATCACGCTCACGCTGATGGTGGCTGCCGGGCCGGCAGGCGTGGCGCACGCGCTCGGCGCCGAAAGCAAGATCACCTTCGCCATTGCGTTTCTTTCGTACCCGCTCAGCATGTTCACCCCCGCCCTTCTTGGCTGGCGATACTTGCGGCAAGTAGAGCGGGAGTATGGCAAGTCTGTGCGTGTGGAGCTGATGGCCCGGTTCGTTCACGTTCGTCCTGGCGAGCCTGTGTCCTTCACGCTCCAACAGATCATTGACGACGTACGAGCGACCGAACTCAAAGCAGCATCGAACAGCTCAACCCCACACCTGGCCGGGAACTAAGGCAGCAGCCGAAAGAGGAAATGACATGTTCTCCGAAGAAGAAATGCTCGAAACCATGCATGCCGAGAACGTAATGCGACAGCAGATGGCTCAGGAGCAAACGGCGCGAAATGCGCCGGTTCTGGCACAGGTAAAGGCGATGGTTACGCCCGAGGTCTTTGCGCAGATCGAGGAGGAGCTGGAGGAGTCCGGCGAGGTGTTCGACTTCGAGTTGGTCGCAAAGCCAGCCGGCGAACCGCAAGACAACGGATTCCTGCTGGGCGATGTATACGTCGACCAGAGCTGCGGAATGTCTGACGATGATTTCACCGGTACCGTAGCCATCCCGCTGCCGGATGGCCGTTACTTTCAATTCGGGTTCAGCTGCTGACTGAAAGGGGACGCGGTGAGTAACGACGACAAAATCGAGTGCGGCAAATGCCATTCCACGACATCGTGGGAGGAGTGTGTGGAATTCAGCGGATGCTGCTGGTGCTGCGGGCATGAGGTTGATCTTGCTCTGGGCGTAGTCGCAGCACCGGGTGAGCAGTGCCGCCGCCGCGCGCCGGCCAGCCACGACCCGATCTGCACGGAGTCGATGCGTGATGGAAACCAACCAAGTTGAGCAACTGGGCATGACGGCCGCTGACGTGAAGCCGTTCGGACAGCGCTTGGCCCGGCTGAAACGAATTGCCGAGGTCCAGATCGACAAGCGCTGGGAACGCCAGGAAAAAGGTCTGTCGATGCACTCCGGGGCGCGCATGTACGGGGTCATTGGCCCGCAGTGCGTTTCGGATTTCGAGGAATGGGGCTTCACCCGGGAAGCGGCTGCATACATAGCCGAAGCAGACCCGGCGACGATCCTCGAACTGATTGGCGCCTTGTCCGCAGTCACCATCGAGCGCGACGAAGCGCGGGCCGAGTGTGAACGGTTGCGCGCAGAGGCAAAGAGGCGTTCGCTTTCACTCGTCGGCCACTGACTTTCACGCCACCCGATTTCAAGGCTCCGTTTCACACGGGGCTCTCGGCTGTCCGCAACGGACAGACAAAATGTTAATCAGGTGCCTTTTATTCAGTCATTGAGTGAAAAACGTCGAATTTCATCGAGCGCGAATGGTCTACCCTCATAGGTCAAATATCCATTTCGCAAGAGCGCTGCTTCGATGAAAAACAAAATGGGAACCGTAATTCCGCTGTATCAAGAAAATCAGTCAGGTAGTTGTGTGAACCTGCTGGCCTCAGTCGGTGAGTTTTACCTTAAAACACGCAGCTCTCCACTGCTCGGTGACCAGGCGCGCGAGGTGCTGGGGCATGCACTGGCAGCTTGTGCCCTGGACAATGATATAGGCCAGTACGACACACTCCAGTTAACCCTGCAGGCCTATCCATCAGCCGATCGTTTGGCCGTGCTCGAAACACTGGAACGCCTGGCGTCGCATTACATGCAGCTGCACGATGGTGAGTGCCTGCAAGCTGAGCTGTTTTCCATTCCGCTGGTGATCACCACGAGTCAAGCCACCGTGGATCTCGAATCGGACGCCGTGCAGGCCATCCGAGAGAGCCTGGCCGCACATGGCCTGATCGGCGACGGCGTGAAGGTCGAGCTGCTTCCTTGGCTCACGGTGGCGCCCGCGCATGCTGATCACCCGATCCATCGCCAGCACCTGGTGCAGATAATCCTCAATGGATCCAAGACTGCGGATGGCTCCGCGGCAGCGGCACCTGACCTGCGGCCCGTCGAGGAGCCGGTGTCTATCGACGATGAAACGGTATGCGTCCGCTATCTGACGATAGCCCTCATCGTTCGCAGCCCTGAGCACGCCTCTCAGCGGGCAACTGAAGGCTTTTGGCTCGATGCCAGGCGCAAGCCTCGGGTCGACGCCTGGCTACACGATATCGAGCGCGCAGTCGCCGCTCAGGGGCGGTACACGACGATCAAGGCCGTCGCTCCTGCTCCGATGATCGCCGCAGAAAAGGACGGGCTGCAGGAATGCGTACGCATTGAAGTCGCTCGCTTTGTTCAGCGCGCCGCCGACGCGGCCGACGCCTCTCCAGATCAATGCGCTCTCACGCTGAGTCCAGAACGCACCCATGGTCTGCAAACCAGCATGCGGCTGTGCTACGTACATGGCGACCAGGTGTTGCACTCCGTCCGGATCGGACTGCCATGCAAGCGCGCTGATGGTGATTTCGATGCCGTGCAATTTGCCGTCATGTCGATGGTCGGCCAGGTTGCCGAGGTCCTCGGCGTGAGCGAAGTTCGAGATCTGGATCTATGAGGCAGCGGTACAGCTCGCGCCGACCCGTCTTGCTCGGACGTTGTAGTGGCTTATAGTCGTGCCAATTCATACGTCTACCCGAGGCCAGCAGCGTGAAAAAACGTCGATGGAAACAGGGTCCGAAAGAAACTGGAATGATGAGTGGGACTGCCGGCTTACGCTCTACCGAGCTGCATGACGGCGCCCAGCGCTATGCAGTGGTCAGCCCGCTCCGATCAGGGCAGTGGTATTGGGTTGCAGGCTGGAGCTCTGGCGTCCCGCACAAGAACACCTGCAACGAGCCTGTCGCTACAGTCGAAGAAGCCAAGGCGCAGGCTCTGGCTTACGTCGAGCTCCACGTAGCTAAGTAATTGAGAGCGACGGCAAGGCGGGGAGGATGTCAAAGCGGTGAGACGTCGAAATGGATCGCCGCATAGTCCTGGTTACATGACCAGGTGGCCTGCCCGTCGCGATAGAAAACGGCCATTCCATTCTTGATCACCATCCGCGCTTCGGGCCAGACCGATCGGTGGCCATTAATGGCTGCGCTGAGCGCGGTTTTCTGCTGGCATTTGGCCAGATAAGCACCATCCTTAAACGAATGTACGGTCGTTCCGCGTGCCATTCAGGTTCTCGGCTGTGTGTTTGTGCGAAAAAAATCATCGCCCCACCATACCTGTCCCCACCAAACCATGCGATCTCCCCGGTTCGCGGACCGGGCGCAAAGCGGTGCACGGCGGCCCTGAGAAAAACTCTCCGGCACAGGGATGCACTGATAAGCATGTGGATGCATTAGCGCTAAAAAACTGTCAGAAAATCACGTAATTAGCCGCGATTGACAGGGTTTCTTAGGCGTAGGTTGGCGACTCCAACTGCTTGAGGAGCACCTATGCAACCCCAAATGACCCCCCTTGCTCATAACCCCAGCATGCTGCAGGCGGCCGCGCAGCTCTTTCTTTGCGCAGACTTCCAGAAGACCCGCAAGCCGGCAAAGCGTGTGCTTGATTCGGTGATGAGCCTGTGCGCGCTCGATCAGCGCTTCGACGAAATCGACAAGTTGCAGGTCCTGGCGCAAGAATACCCAGCGGACCGCTTCCGCCGCTTGATTAGCGTCCTGAACGAAATGGGCGACAGTTACCGGTCGCTGGATGACACGTACGCTTGCCTCTTCGCCATTCCGGTGGTCACGAACGGGTTGCCAGGTTTTACCGATCTGTCGCCAACGGCCGTCGACGCTATCGAAGCCAGCTTCGCAGACCTCTTCGGCGAAGATGGCGGCCTGACCGCCCGGGTGCTGCCATGGCTGGCATCCAGTGTTCCCCACTCGCAGAACCCCATCGCCAGGCGCCACCTGCTTCAACAGCTATCCGAAATGGTGGAGCAGGAATGGCTTGAGAAGTGGGTTACGGGCGCACGCATTCCGGAACACGCGAAGCCGGAGCAGCCGTGGGCCAAGGTCCGCGATCGACTGCGAGACCAGGAATGGTCAAGCGAACTGGCTAGCGAAGAGCGAACCGTCGCCGGGCTCGGCGTGCGATACCTGTGCGTCGCAGTAATTGCCAAGAATGCCGACCCCGCCTTGCGCTTTGACCGGTTGAGCATGCCGCAGGACCAGCACCAGAACCTAAGCGCCTGGCTGGCAGTGGTCCAGGAAGCTCTCTCGTCCGAGGAGTTCGATCTGCCGCGCCTGCGTGGTCCGTTCCTGGCGTCTGGTGCGGAATTCCGCGGAGGGCTCTCTCTGGCAATCATCGAGGCGGAACATTTCATCGCCTCGGCAGTGGCTCAGCACGGCAGACCGGAAAATTGCGAGTTGTCGATCAAGGCCAGCGCCGAAGCAGTGCCGGGCATTACTCCCATCGCCGTCGGGTACAGCTGTGCCGGGATCGACCTTGGCTCGATTAGTGTGCGCGCACCCCATACGGATTCGGTCTCACGTTCGCGCGCCGGCGTCCAGGTCGCAATTCTGGAGATCCAGAGGTTCGGTTTGAAAATGGGCATTACCCGGTTCGCGCTCGGCAAGCCCGCGTAAGGATGGTGGTCGAGACGCCGTGGCTGCCCGCTCCGGCGTCTGGCTGCCAGGCATTTCTAACCGCCGCCCCAGGCGCTCTACTGCGCGGAATAGCGTAGAGAAAACGTGGGCGATGAGCCCATAAAAATGTGCGACAATTCGACGCCGCACACACCCGCATCCCCGTTTGCTCGCTGTAAGTGCTGAAAATGACCAATTAAAGGCCGCCCAAGGAAACAACAGGACAGTAATTTGGTCTGGACCTACAGGAGGGCTTGACATGTTCAGCTTTGACCATCCATCCCTGAGCCCCTTGTTGGGCGCGGCAGGGATGTACGCCTCAGCGGTCAATACCCGGCTCGAACCCAGAGCGAGGGATAACCTGAAGCTCGCGCTTCGCTGGTGCGCATCGAACAACCGATCTCGCGACTATGGCGCCCTCCTGAACCTGTCCGAGAAAATGCCCGCCGAGACCAAAGCGAGAATGCTCAGCGTCCTTCATGGCGAGGCGGATCAACTCCGCTACGAACACTCCAATGGCCGCCGCTACAACGCCGCCATTCTGACCTACCCCTTGGTCATTGAATCCGATGATCCGCCGTCTGACCTGGACGCAGGCACCATTGCCGACATCCAGAAAACCCTCCGCCAGCTAGGGGTCACAGGCCAAAGCGTGAGCGTTGAGGTGCTGCCCTGGCTGCTTACCAAGCCCGTTCACGTGAACAACCCGATCAGCCGCCTGCGGTTACTGCAGCGTGTACTGGACGTGGTGATTACCCGCAGGGCAACGGAGCGCTACGCCAGCACGTCGACACAGTACAGCGATCCTATGGCTAACCTGTCCTTGCTGCCGGCGCGGCCAGAAGATGCACCCATGGACGGCGAGCCCGGCGCGGCCTGCATGCGATTCCTCACGCTGGTCGTGGTCTCGGCCGAGGCCGCCCAGCCTATGCGCGTTTCGGACGAGACGTGGCTTCAGGAGCTGGTCCAGATCATTTGGCGGCATGGCCGCTACCGCTACGTCCAGGGTGCCGGCGCCTGCTTTACCGCATCGGAAGCACTGACTGACGCCACGCTAGATCTCGCCTGTCTGCGCATTGCCGATTTCATGCGCTCACTGGAGCCGCTCGCCGAAGACTGGCCGGGGCAGTGCTCGATGGTGATCCGCCTGAAACATGCGGAGGACCCCTCGCCCTCCAGCATGGCGATTTCCTGCATTCACCAGGGACAAGCGCTGGCGCGTACCTGCATCGAGCTGCCGGGCCTGGCCGACGAGCAAGAGCGGCACGTAGAAGAGCTGGCTTCAGCCGTTGCGCGCCAGGCAGCGCAGACGCTCGACATCGCGGCAATTGTGGTGGCTGGGAGCGACCCTCGCGCAAACATCCTGACCTGAGGAGAGAGACCGAATCTCAGGCACAAAAAGCCCGCGACAGGCGAACCTTCGCGGACTTTTTGCCAACCTGGTTTGACGCAGATCGTTGCAGATCCCCTGTCCGGAGGCGGTACCGTATTCGGGTACCAAGAACTGTGATTTGCTGCTGGTGTTTTCGGCCACCGCCAGCTGGGCCGCCCCTGAAATAACCCCCGGGGCCGGGGCTGCAAAAAACTGTTCGAGGCCAAACGGTCGACGCCGCAGTGCCTTCGTGGTCCACATGATCACATAGGACCAGGGCTTTGCCAAACCGTTTAACTCGTCAGCGCTTGCAGGGCCGCGGCCTACAGGCATTCTTGAACCTCTCCTAAGTTTCTGGATCGCCTGATGAGCAGCGCCGCCTCTCTCTTCCTTCTTGCCGCAGCACAATTCCTGAAGGCGTCAGCGGACCCGACGGCAAGATCGTTTCTCGACACTGAACTTGAAGCGCTGGCGCTCAAGGTCGATGCAGATGATGAGGTCGATCGCGCGCTGGAAAGGCATGCGAATCACCCCGCAATCAATGCCCTGCGCGCTGCCCTGGATCGAATGTCTGAGCGATGGGTCTCACGGGCCGGCGACGAGCACTACGAAGGCGTTCTGCTCACCATTCCGATTGCCGTAAAGTCCGCCGGACCGATAGGGCATTTGAGCGCAAGCGATGTATCGGATCTGGCCGAACGCATGCGCGAGCATCGGATGGTTCCGCCGGCGGCCCAAGTCGTGATCCAGCCGTGGATCAGTACGGTTGATGACCTCGTTGCAAATCACGCGCGCCGCAAGCGCATGCTCATTGGCATGATGGCCGATGCGCTTAGAGGCCCAGGAATCCTCCCCTACCAGGACAGCCTTCGCATCGTCGCGGAGCCTGCGAGCGCCCCTACCAGCGCTCTGCGCTTCCTTACCTTCTCGGTACAAGGATGCGGCGATTGCCAGGCGTTGCCGGGCCACTGGGGAACCGAAGCGGGCGCCCCGGCGATGCGGCATTGGCTAACTGACCTTGCGGCCACGCTGAAGCGCAGCGGTTGCGAATTGCAATCTACTGGCTCGCCCTGTTTCTACTCTGACGCACCCACCAGAGGCGATCTTCTCAACGCACTGCAGAACGTTCGTTTGTTCTGCCAGATCGCGAAACTCACTTACGCCAAGATCGCCCCTAAGACCTGTACCTTGCGCGTGATCCGGGTATGGCCCCAGCCTGTGGACTCGCTGAAATTCCGGCTCGAATACCGGCATGGCAGTGAGACGCTGCACGCTCAGGGACTGACCCTAACGCGCGCGTCACTCCTGGCCGCGGCTGGCGATAGCGAGCAACGCCTACGACACCTTGCCGCGCTGGCCGCCGGTAACGCTGGAATCGGCGAGTTCGAGGCCATCGGTTTCGATTGAGCCGGCAGCACGCGCGTCGTCCAGGCTCGACAGCAACCCGCACTGCCGCCGTGGGGCACTCTTGCTGGTCAGCCTTGCCGGGATATAGTGGCAACAACCTAACGAGGCCCGCTGACTAGAGCTGCCCCCTCCCCGCCAGACATGGAAGATGCCCTATGCAACACACGAACAACGCCCCGAAATTCGTCCCGTTGCTGCCGCGCACCATCAGGCTGGCGGGGCAGACAGCCGAACTCTTGGAGCAAGGCCTGGCTGGTAAGCGGAATGGCGACTGGGTCCAGCTCGATACTCGTCGCGCCACAGAGGCCGTGCAAGACCTCAGCGCGCTCAAACAGGAGGCCAAAAAGGTTCGCCAGACCCTCGAATCCGACCACGACAGCATGGCGACTAAAGTGTCCTTTTTGGACCGCCTCGAAAGCGTCCTCGACTACACGGACGCAACGATCTGCCTGAATCCCGATGGCAAGGTTGATGCCCATGTCGGCCGAGCAGGTTCGTCTGTGCGCCAGCTACGCAGCCTGATCAAGCAGGCCAACGAGCAGGTCTTGTCCGTGCTGGCACAGCCGGCGCAGGCTCATTCCGTGGAAACGGCCGGCACACGAGGAATGATCAAGTGACTGGCGCCACTTCCCCGAGCCGCCCTCTCCCAAAATCGAGCTACCCGCTGCCGTCGCCTCGCTTTTCCGTTGGGGACCGCGTCCGCTTCAAGTTCACTCCAGCCGCCAACGGGCCGTACTACTTCTATTCCCTGATCCGTCATGAGATTGAGCAGGTTCGCCGCTTCCGTGCGGAGCGCCCGATGCTTGATTTCAATAAGGAGCAGATCCGCAAGAAGCTGCGCATCGTCCGAGACGCACTGAGCATTGAGGTAGCTGGCATCGCCCCGAAGTTCGGTCAGAACCTGGGCAGCGTCGCCAACCAGTGTTATCTGCCTGGCGTGCCGGGTGCGGCGAGTCCACTGGAGTTCGCCTACTACCTCTGCTTTCGCTGGATAGACGAGGCCGGGAACACCGTCGCCTACATTCCAGCGCTGGGCATCGTCTCCGGGCGGGACTTGGTGTTGGCTGAAGAAGATGATGCCTGCCGCGCGTGATGGGGCGGCGCATCGCTTCAGGCGTTCGCCTCCGATCCACCGAAACGTAGACTAACTGCGCGATTCGCTCGTTTACCGAACGATGCAAAGGGTGGCCGGTGCGTACAGTGGCGTTGTGGCTCGCGAAATCGCAGAGAGTGCCGCCCTCGGATCAGCCCGCCGCTGCTCCGGGCCGGTAACAAGCGTGCAGCGCGGCGCGAAAGCGCAGCGTCAGCGAACCACGAAGCCGTGAGGGGGAGCCAATGTTGATTGCGACCGTCACCGACTAAACCCGCTTCGGCGGGTTTTTTTGTGCCCATGTCGAAAGTTGTGCCCTGCGATGCGACCGCGCGCGGCGCGGGTAGCCTGGCTGACAAGGCGCCGGCCGGCGCCGCGGAGGTAGGACTTGGATGCGCCCAGTCGAGGTCCGACAGAGCGTTAGGCAGCGCCGAGCCCACTCCAGGAGGGTTCGACCACGTTCGGCTCAGGTGGCAACGGCGATCGGGTTGGGGTAATCAGCGTCAAGCTTGGCGGCGTAGTCCTGCACCCTTGCAAGCTCGACCCCGGCGTCGGTCAGCTTCTGCTCCAGATGGGCAATGTACTCGGCCATATGCCGAACAGCGCGCTGGGCATTTTGCTTGGCCCATTCGATCACAATGCCTCGGTCTGTCGAGTAGGTGTTTTTGTACATCAGATCGCCGTCGTGGGTGACATTCGGCCAGCCCGCAACCTCACAGCGTTTCTCGACAATCTCGCCATCGTGGTACGTGTAGACCGGGATGGATGCACTGAATGTATCGTCCTGTTGAATCAGCGACAGGAGCTGCTCAGGGGACGCTGCTTCGAGGTCTGGATAGTTGCGCCGAAGGAAACCAGAGAAAGTTCGGTTCTCAGCCAGTACGCCGGTAGACGGATCAATGACCACAAGGTCGTGAACCACGTCGCTACCAATGCAAATGCCCTTGTCGCCCACGCAAACGATATGACGTTCAATGCCATAGGCATCTTTGATGGCTTTCCAGCCCATGTGGCCTCCTCAGAGAAGTCGCGCGTTTGGGTCCGATGCCCAAAGCCCGCGGGCGCCTTCGCGGCCCGCGGTGCGGGTGTGGATTAGAAGATGTTCAGCGGGTACTCAGCAATCAGGCGAACCTCGTCGATATCAGGAACGCCCATAGCGACCGAGTCCGAGGAACGATAGGTAGCCTGACGCACGCGGAACGACATGCCCTTGGCGCCGCCGTCCTGAATGACATAGCGGGCCTCCAGGTTGCGTTCCCAGCGTTGCCCGTCCTGCTCGCCGGCGCCCAGGGTGATGTTGTCACCGCGAACATAGCGCGCCATGAAGGTCAGGCCCGGCACACCGAAGGGGGCCATGTCGACGTCGTAGCGGATCTGCCAGGAACGCTCGTCTTCCTTGTCGAAGTCCATCAGCTGGACCGAGTTGGCCAGATAGACGGTACCGCCACCATCGACGCCGTAGGCGTAGCCGGAACTACCAGTGGAGCGCTGGTGCGCTAGCGTGAAGGTATGCGCGCCGAGGCTGTAGGCGCTGGCGATGCTCCAGATGGTGTTGTCCAGCTCGCCGCTCAGCTTCTGGCCGGTGTCGGTGGTGCGGTAGGCGTTGAGGTCGAAACTCAGCGGGCCTGTGACGTAGTTGAGGTTCAGGTAGCGCTTGTCGAAGTGATCCTCGACATGCGAGGCGAACAGCGCACCGGTGAGGGCATCGCTGAACTTGTAGCTCAGCCCGCCAAGGGTCAGGGTGGTCAGATCGGCATCATCGCGAGCCGTTCCGGTCTGGCTGCTCAGGCCGGTGAAACGGCCGAGGGTGACGTCCAGGCCATTGAATTCGCCGCTGGTGATCAGCAGGCCAGTGGCCACCTCCGGCAGGATGCGGCTGTCGTCGGTTGCGAACACCGGAGCGCTGACGAACTGGTTGCCGTACTTCAACACGGTATTCGAAACGCGGAGCTTGAGTGCGGCCCCCGCTTCGCTTTGCGTTTTGTCAGCACTGCCGTCGTCGGTCTGACTGAATTGGCCCGAGCCGTAGCGGCCGGGGCCGCTATCGAGCACCACGCTACTCAACGAGTGCGCGTCGACGCCGACGCCAACGGTGCCTTGAGTAAAGCCCGACTCGAACAGCACGCGAACGCCCAGGCCAGTTTCCTCGGCATAGCCATTTTTGAAGCCGCTGGACTTGGAGGCGTCCGGAATATTGCCGGCCCCATTGCGGAAATCGCGATTGAAGTACAGTGCGCGGCTGAATAAATCGAGCTTGCTGCCTTCGACGAAGCCGTCGGATTCAGACTGAGCGCTGGCAAAAGCCATCTGGGTGCTCCCAGCCGCAATGAGCAGTGCGAGTGTGTGCCGTTTCATCATCTTTGTTGTTCTCCACGAGGGTTACGACCGATGCGCGCTATTGGCTAACAAATGCCAGCCTTGCGTCGATTTCAGGCGCACAGTCGCACGACTCGACGGAGTTGCAAGTCGCTCAAAATGACGTCGTTATGAGATTACAGCTATTGCAAAAGGGCTATGAGCCCAGAAAATTCCACCGGGTCATTAACAACGCAATTGGCACAGGGTTGGCAGGGGCGGAGCCTCGTGAATGCGCCACAGCCGAAGCGATATTCTGACGCAGTCCTTGTAGCTTTGAGGCTCTGGGGCATAGTGACATCCACTGCTGGCGCGGCCCTGCGCCGGCCTTTTCCCAGGAGAAAATCAGCCATGCAAACCCAGACCAGCGCGAGCGCCGCGCAATCCCAGCTGGCCGCCGTCATCGGTGCAAACCGCGAACTGTCGATCGGCGGCAAGGCATACACCGTCGAGAATCTGCGCAACGAAACCGGCATGGGCTTCTTCGCCACCTTCCGCACGCCCCGGGCCGAGTACATCGCCATGCAGACCAGTACACGCGTTGCCGGACGGCCGAAGGCTGAAGCCTGGACTGTTATGTCAATGAGCGGTCGCGGCCGTAAAATCGTTGACTTTGCCGTCGACAACGGAAAGGTACTGGTGCTGGCATGAGCGACCGGGCTATTCGACTGGAGCTCGAACGGCTGCGCGCCCGCTGCGCACAGCTTCAGGCTCGGTGCTATGAACTGGAACCCGACGCAACGCGATATCGCGTGCTGCGCGACGCCACACAGAACTCCCAGGGCATGCGTCCTGTGGTGATCCTGATCGACGAAAGCAAACCGGGAGCCCACGAAGAAATGTTGCGTTCAGTTCGCTACGGCTTGCAGCTCGACACCACTATTGATCGCCTCGCCGTTCAAGGCGCGGGGCGCAACGACAACCTTGGGGGCGTACAGCCATGAACAACGGATTTCTACTCCCAGACCCCATTCTCAACGGGGCCCAGCGCTCCTTCTCCATCAGCACGCTGTGGGAGGGGACTCCCGCGGTCGCGACCCAGGACGCCGAGCGTCAGCTCCTCGGACTGGTGTTGCCTCCATGGCAGCGGCCGAGCGTATGGACCGATCAGCAGCAGATCAGCTTCCTCGAAGGCATCTTCCTGGGGCTAGGCACCGGCTTCTATGTCGTTAACGGACGGGATTACGAGCGTGACGGCGAGGAAATGCCTATGTCCGGCTGGCTGATCGACGGTCAGCAACGTATCACCTCGATTGCGCGCTTCCGTAATGGCGAACTGAGCGTGTTCGATGGGATTCGCTACACCGACTTGCGCCGGGGAGAGCAGCGTCGCCGTTTCGATAACGTGATTTTCCCCTGCATTGAGCTGGAGTATCAGCCGGACGAGAACAGACTGAAGGAGCTGTACCGTCGCCTGAACTTCAGCGGCACCGCCCATACCGCGGCTGATCTGGCCCTGCTCGACGGCTGACGATAACGTAACCGGGTGCAAACTTTGATGGAGCGCAGGATGATTCAAGGGGCGATTGTCAATCTGGTCAGGGACAAGGGATTCGGATTCATTCGGTGCAGCAAGGGTGGACAGTATTTTTTCCACAAAAGCATGCTGTCGGAGGGCGCGGCCTGGGAAGAACTCGCGATCGGCCAGGCTGTGGAATTCACACCTAGCCAGGGCAAGAAAGGTATGGAGGCGCAGGACGTCCGAAAGGTCATTCCGGCCGGACCGCTCAAGAGCATTGACGACCTCCCGGGCGACTATGGGCTGATGTCTATCTTCCGCGGCACCTACACCAACCTGGAAAAGAACATGGATGGGTGCGACGGCATCGCCTTCTGCGGGCTGGGTACGTTCGGCGGGCGGTTCCCCAATAACCCTCGACTCATCAGCAGGCTGCGAGACATGCGCGCGGTGTTCGACCGGGAGCAAAAGTTCTGGTTTTTACGCGCCGAGCAGGTCCCCGCCAACATGGATCGGATCGACGATCTGGTCGCCGTGTCAAAGCGTGAGCATCGCCAGCAGATCATCGCCAAAAGCGCAGCGGGTGTGCTGGGTGCCGTTGTCGCCGTTACCTTCGGAGCAATCATCATCGCCGGCGCCCTGCTGGCCGGCGCCGCCCTGCTCTTTGGCGGGCACCGTGGCGGCAATCTGTTCAGGGCCAAGGTGTCCCGAACGGGTAACGTTTGGATCAGTGGTAACCGGATCACCTGATTTTGTGGACCGGTCACCGCTGAGGCATAGCGCCCACACCTGACCCGCGGCGCCACCGTTCAGCGCTGACCGGCACACGGTCGGCTTTTGACCGTAGAACCGAGCGGTTCAGACCGGCCGCCTTTTAAACAATGTGCCAAAATACTGTTCATCCATACAGCACGGTGATGGCATGAGCAAACTCCCTGACTTCGAGCCGGTCACGCGGGAAGAACTGCGGCAATTCTGGACGACCTACCGATCGCGTGATCTGCGCCGCCTGGTGCTGGAGGTGGAGCACAGTCGACGCGTACTGTCCGAAGTGGACAACCTGTATACCGTAATCCACCAGGCATGGCGCGAATGCGTTGGTGGGGACCTCTTTGCGCTGCATCGGCTTAAACAGGTTCTCTATGACGAACGCCAGCGGCGGCTTTGATGCTAGTGCGCCATCCCTTCCAGCAAATCTGCCTCGGCTAAACCCTTCCCGTCGTGGCGCGGCGTCGGTGCTATTGACCGCTTCTCCGTATTAACCCCGAGACAGCGGAATCCCCGAACAAAATTGCGGACTTTCTACCAGAAAACGTGCACTTGCCGATCTGGAGGCGGGTAAGTATTTGCGCCAGAATCAAAGCCATTTCGAAAAAATTCATCCAGCTTTGGAGGTGCACAAGTATTTACCGCGAGGTAACCCAATCGCGGCTGACACCCTGAGCGCATATGCGCCAGGGTTTTTCGATAGTGGCCTATGCCACGTCGAAGTCAGAAGCTGACTGACTCGAATCCAGACAGCAAACAAATGCTCTCAAGAGCGCCAGGATGAGTGAAAATTCAAGTAAACCCGTACGGGATTGTCATCCCGTGTGGGGTGATGCCTCCCGTTCAAGGAGGAAGAAATGGCTGCGTCTGCCCCAAAGTTCAGAAACCCCTGGGTTGACGCCGAAGGATTCATTGACCTCGGTCCATATGAATTTGAAGGTGTTCACCATGATCTGTACTGCTTTTCTTCAATACCAGGCATTTTGATTCATGTCGGTGCCCGCTACGGGGAATACAGTGCTTACAACAGTGCATCCATCGAGCAGAGCTATCGAGGAGGGCGATCCTACTTGGTATGTCGAGGCTACGATGGTGCGGTTAAAGAAGCGGTGACCAGAATGGTCAAGCGCCGAATCGTTACCAACGAGATTTACGATGCAAGTGAAAAATTGATCTTCAGTCCGTCTGCCATGCCAATGTGCGCAACAGACATCTACCAACCGCCGCATTACCGGCATGCGTTGTGAAATGAAAACCCCGCTTCGGCGGGGTTTGTTTTTCCGCGACGTGAATCCGGCCTGGCCGACTACCCTCCTCTTCGACGCGACTGCAGCGTACTTGCACCTCTGCCAAACCATGCGACGCTTGGTTCGCCCGGAGGGATGTGGCTTCGGCGTTGTCAATGAGTCGGAGCGGCCACATACCCGGCCCTCAGCATGTGCACCAAAATTAACCGAAGACGGAGTCAAGACATGAAGAAAGTAGTAGCCGGTCTGTGCCTGGCCTTGGCATCTGGGGTTGCCTTCGCGCAGCTGCCCAACAATGATCCGACGGTAGCGTGCAGCTACTTGGCCGAAGAGCACCTGGCCGCCGGCGAATGGCAGGTGGATGACAAGGGCGCCGGACGCTGCGCAAGCGCATTCCGTGGTTTTGGCCGGGAGAGCGTTGGCGCGCTCAACCAGCTCTCCTATGAAGCTCGCGGCAATGCCACGTCCGCGCAAATTCTCCAGGTGATCCTGGACGTGAACCCCGATCAAGCCCTGTCCGATGCAAACAAGGCCTTTCTTCAAGCGGCACAGCGCCTGAGCGTCAACGCCTTCGGCAAGCGGCTGCCCTCCACCATTTCGTCGGCGATCACCGGTGGCCGAGAAGCCTCGGCGGCGATCGGTCAATCGCAGTTGTCGGTCAGCCGGCAGCAGCTCGAAAGTGGTGCCGGCTATCAAATGCGATTCTCAATCCAATAACGGTCACACCGAACGCCTCGCGCGCCTCTGCCCCCCTGTGAGTTAGGCGCCGAAATCAGTGTTTTGGGAGCTTGGTTCGCTTCGGATCGCTGTATTAACCTAACTGCAACGCACTCCGCCTGCTGCGACTTTCCACATGGAAAGTCGTGCCAGGTTGAAGCTCCGGCGACTGCTCGCTGGAGTTCGGGTAGAGCCACATGGCCCTGCCCAGCGTCAGAAGCTGACTGACCTAAAACCCACAGCATCTAACTGCTCACCCGAGCATCTCAACTGCCAGGCTCGTCTAGGCTGGCGTCAACCCAATGAGGGACAGTCTCCCTCATGGGGAAGCTGTTTCTCTTCACCGGAGAAACCGAATGCAACGCTCTGCGAAACCACGCTTTACCTCCTGCTCCCTGGCCTTCCTGTATCGGTTTAAGGCCAAGCCAGACCACCGTGTCCATGAAGGGGAAGTGATGCCTACGCCAGAGGACCCGCGCCAGCATTTTGCTGATGTGGTGGCTTGTTTCCGTGCCAAAGACGTAACCGGTACGGCAATCCGCATCGCCTGACCTGTCCGTAGCGCTACCTGCTGACGACCGCCCTAGACAGGCATATCAATCGCTCATCGAGCATCAAGCGCCTAGCCACCCCGGCCGGGCAATCAGCCCTAGCGAGGGATAGCACCCTCACAAGGGTGCTGTCTCTCTCGTTGGAGAAAGCAGCATGCAAGCAGCACCCAAATACCAAAACCCCTGGAGTAACACTGACGGCTTTGTGGATCTCGGTCCGCACGAGCTCAATGGTGTGCACTGCGACCTGTACTGCATGCCCCGGCATGCGCAGCCTGGGATCACAGATATCGGCGCTCGCTTCGGCGACGACGGTGGGTCCTACCGGAGCGCAAGCCTGCAGAGTGTCCGAAAGGACGGTGCTCACCGCGTCTACTGCTACGGCTCTTGCGGCCCGATCGACGAAGCGATCTACCGCATGGTGGAGCGCGGACTGATCAAGGTAATGGTCTACGACGTGGACGAAACGGTCATTCCGACCAACAGATCCGTACAAGTGCTGTACCCACTCTGGGACCGGCTGACCGACGTGCCGGTGACCGACGATGGTCTCCTGGATGAGTCGTTCGAGCAGTTTGCACGCGGCACTGATCGCAACGAGGTTTGGCACTGGTTTGAAGCGCAGAACCCCGATTTCATCGTGGGCGAAGTGCTTCAGGGCAAACGCCACAACTCTCACCTGTCTCGCTGACCTTCCCGGTCTGTTGCAGACACCCAACCCGACCGCCGATTCCCGGCAAATCCCAAATGCACCAAGCCTTGATGCCTTCGCATTACGCGAGGGCCAGGTGGGTGCGCCTATCAGGAGAAAACCATGAAAGCACTATTTGCGGTTCACAAAGATGGTTCGCGCAGTTTCATTGGCATCAAGACCGACGGTTTCGATATGGAAACGTGGGCGAATGAACGGACCGAATCAATGAATCTGTTCGAATTTACCCACCTGGTGGAAGAGCCTTTGCTGGAGTCGCTGTCCGTGAACGAGCTGGTCGAGATGACCAACGAACTCATGGCCGCCCTGCGCAAGCGCACCGATGAGCCGGTGGTAGTCACATACTCCGAGGACGTCACCATCGAGGTGCGGCCGGAAGAGGATGACGACCGCGTCCTGGTTTCTGCTAAGGGCCGTGGCGACACCGTCGTCAACTATCAAGCGGACGGGCTGGTCCTGGACGTTTACTCCGAATGCGAGCTCGGCGCGCTATGCAGCAAGTGGTTCGATAACGCCGATCTGACGGTTGAAGGACTCGAAGAAGCGGTGGAGGAGTAGCCATGGCTGCGCCTCGTTTTCTCTGCAGGGATCCGCACGGCTGTGCTGCAGCCTGGATCCGTTACGACGAGAAATCGCTTACCTACGACATCTTCGCCGACGAAGCCTGCGAGGCCTATATCGGCAACGCTGACACCGAGTCGGCGGCCAAGGAGGTCGCGCAAGACTGGTTCGATGAAGAGGCACAGGCTGCCTCGGGTGGTGAATGAACCGCTCCTGAGCGGCTGTCACCGTCTGGACCTGACTGCAAACCTAACAGCCGGCACTCGCCGGCACCCCCCCTGACCTTCAATGGGCGCCAGGAGAAAACCATGTCCCAGTGGAACCACGCCTTCGACTTCGCTTTCGAGGTCATAAGCAACGACGAATACGCCTCTGATGTAACGGGCGCTGATCTTCGTGCTGCCCTGAAAGCGCGTGTTGATTCGCTGTCTGATGCCGACCTTGTCGACGCATGCAGCCCGTACGACAGCTTTAAAAAGGAAGAAGACGGTGGCGTAGAGGGCTGATCCTCAGCTTTACCGAAACGGCCGGCTAGTCCGGCACCCCTATGTAATGCCTCATTGAGGCGCCAGGAGAAAGCTATGCAAACCGCAATGCAAGTGGAAGCTCAAATGCGCTACAGCCTGTTCGGCCGAAAGGCCACCCGGATCGAGCATCAGCCCGGTCTTCAGGTCCTTTTGAGCGTTCGTGAGAGCTGGGGTGGACCGGTGAAGAGCTTTGCAGTGCAAACCTCTTCCATCAGCCGCCTCGAAGCGAAGATGCTGGCCGAACGTGAAGCGCGCAAGCAGGGTAAAACCCCGCACGCGCTGATTGATATCGGAACCGGTATTTTTGAACCCAATGCCAAGCCATACGTGGTGAAGGCTTAAGCAGCGCAACCCCGACCTGAGCACATTGCTTGGGTCGGGGTTTTTTTATGCCCGGCCAGTAGGGCGTGGGCTTCGGCCCAGGTCATCGGGTGAAACCCTGCGAAGGCCAATTGGGCTTGCGGGGTTTCTGGGTCCTAAGCCGATCAGGACCGCGGGAACGACTTCAGGTAGCGCGCTTCGACCTCGTCATTGTGCGCCGTGCGCGCCCCCATCTGCAGGCATTGCGATGTGCGCTTACGCTCCACACTCAACATGGAATGCTCCGGGCGCCAGCGGCGGCTCTCGCAGTCAACCGTGGAGCCACCCAGCATCAAGCGAAACTCGCCGGGCGCCCCTACGTTACGGCAGATGAAGGTATGCGCAATGCCATCGCTGCCGCGGACGGAATAGTTCTCCTCGCGCTGCAGTGTTTTGACCGAGTAACTGCCCCCCAACACGGTACACGGTGCGGTTTCGACCGTGAAATCGTAGTCGGTGAAGGATTTCAGCTTACCGTCCGGCTGGAAGTCACTCAGCGTGTAGAGCGTTTCGCGATAGACCAGCTTTTGATCGGGAGCCGCCTGTACCGCCTCCAGCGTCGGCTCGCTTCCGATATAGCCGCCAGCCTCATGATTGGCGCAGCCGCCGAGAGCCGATGCCATGACAGCCATTACCACGCTGAAAATACCGATCTTGCTTTGCATTGAGGTGTCCTCTTGGTTTCCTGAATTTGCGCACACTGTACATGACGAATTAGCTGCTGCAACTGCATTCTAATGCGATGCTAACCGGGTTATTGCCTTATATCGCGACTTACTGAAAGCACGCAATTATAGCGAATAGTTTAGAATTTCGATTTTTGAATTATCAGGAATTCGAGACGCCATGAAGCAAACACATTTGAAAGCGGTTGCGGCGCTAATGCTGGCCGTCATGGCAGGGGAAACGGTGGCGAGCGATTTGCTATTCGTCCAACGGCTCAAGGGCATGGTGCCGATCGAGTGGACGCGTTCGAGCCCGCTCTATGGCGAGTGGGCCGATGTTGGCGACGTCTACGGCTGCACAAACTGGTCGCCTGCGGCGTCGACCGTGACCGTCGGCGAGGAATTCATTCAGACTGCAATCGACTGCGAGCAGGATCAGGTTCGCTCCGTCCAGGACCGCGAGCTGGAAATCTACTCCGGTGCCATCAGGAACATTGGCGAGCCCTACACCGAGTCGCGCAGCATCACTGCCAGCGACACCCGCGAAGCGGTTGGCGTCAAAGAGACTTGGGTGGCGACCACCCCGACGTACACCGCCTGGACCAACAGCGGAGCGGTCTACGGCTGCACCAACTGGTCGCCGGCAGCGTCGACGGTGACCATCGGTCAGTCGTTCACCCAGACCGCGACCGACTGCGAGCAGGATCAGACTCGTAGCCGTCAAGACCGCGAGAAGGAAACCACCACTGGCGAGATTCGCAACGTCGGCGCTCCGGTCACCGAGGCACAGACCGTCACCGTCAGCTCGACCCGTCAGGCTACCGGCACCAAAGAGACCTGGGTAGCGGCCACCCCGACCTACACTGCCTGGACCAACAGCGGCGGCATCTACGGCTGCACCAACTGGTCGCCGGCAACGTCGACCGTGATGATCGGTCAGTCGTTCACCCAGACCGCGACCGACTGCGAGCAGAATCAGACTCGCACCCGCCAGGACCGCGAGAAGGAAACCACCACCGGCGAGATCCGCAACGTCGGTACTCCGGTCACCGAGACGCAGACCATCACCGTCAGCTCAACACGCACTGCCACCGGCACGAAGGAAACTTGGGTCGCAGCCACTCCGACGTACACCGCCTGGACCAACAGCGGACCCGTCTACGGCTGCAGCAATTGGTCGCCAGCGACGTCGACCGTCACGATCGGTCAGTCCTTCACTCAGACCGCGACCGACTGTGAGCAGGATCAAACGCGTACCCGGCAAGACCGCGAGAAGGAAACCACCACTGGCGAGATTCGCAACGTCGGTACACCGGTTGCCGAGACGCAGACCGTCACCGCAAGCTCGACCCGTACCGCCACTGGCACGAAAGAAACCTGGGTCGCAACCACTCCGACGTACACCGCCTGGACCAACAGCGGCGGCATCTACGGCTGCACCAACTGGTCGCCGGCAGCGTCGACCGTGACAACCGGTCAGTCGTTCACCCAGACCGCGACGGACTGCGAGCAGAATCAGACCCGTACCCGGCAGGACCGCGAAAAGGAAACCACGACCGGCGAGATCCGCAACGCCGGTACTCCGGTCACCGAGACGCAGACCATCACCGTCAGCTCGACACGCACCGCCACCGGCACGAAGGAGACTTGGGTCGCAGCCACCCCGACCTACACCAGCTGGGTTAACACTAATGCGCTGTACGGGTGCTCGAACTGGTCGCCGGCCGGCTCAACCAAGACTGTCACCACAACGTTCACTCAGACTGCAACGGACTGCGAGACGGACCAGAGCCGTAGCCGGCAGAATCGTGAGCAGGAAACGACGACGCTGGCCTACCGCAATGTCGGCACACCGGTGACCGAAACTAGAACGCTGACCGGTCAGACGGCCACACGCAGCTACACCGTCACTCTTGGCGCCTGGACAAACAGCGGCGGGCTGTATAGCTGCACGAACTGGTCGCCGGATCCGTCAACTGTCACCAGCGGTCTGACGTTCACTCAGACGGCAACGGACTGTAAGCAGAACCAGACCCGTACGCGCGTCGAGAAGTACGTGGATCACAAGACTGGCGCCACGGTGCAGACTGTCAACACCACGGAAAGCCGAACCCTGACCGGCCAGACGTCGACCCGGACGGCAACAGGCACCAAGGTGGCCGCTACCTGTGCGTATACGGCATTTAAAACTGAATGGGTGCAGTATATAGACGTAGGCGAAAGTGACGGGCGCTGGAACGGCGTGATCGTTGGTGGGCTCAGCGGCGCAGGCACAAGCTTCAAAGGGTCTGATGGAAAGACCTATTCACGTGGCAGCTTTGTAGCGAATGACGGTGACCCATATATGGGGCGCGTGGCTGTCTATCAAATCTGTAGACAGTAATCCCGCAAAAAGAAAACCCCGCTCCGGCGGGGTTTTTTATTGGTGCAAACACTCATGTCGGCAGTTACGCCGGCTCTACTCCGCCTGGAGAGCTTTCTCGATATCGGCAAGCTGCTGGTTCACCTGAGCGGATTGCTCTTCGTCCAGATCTTCCGCCAGCTCCCGGATATTCTGCGCCGCTTCGGTAAGCAGCCGCCGAATGGTGTCCATAGGCCGCGCATCCTCAGGGCGAATCCCTTCGCCGGTCAGTGTCCGCCTGTCCAGCGTAATCGAACAATCGCGAGTTCCCTCGCATGTGTAGTACGCCTGCTCGCTGTTAATGCTGATACCCAGTCTGCCGCCATCATGCGTGACGACAATCGAATCAATGCGGTCCGGAAGAACATATTCACGCTTAAGGTCATTCTCGTAGTCGTCGTAGTCGCTATGCTCGATCATGGCAATTTCCTCCCATTGGCGAGCTATTATGTCCTCTCGCTCAATAACAGCAACGCGCAGCTACAAACGAACCTGTTATTACTCTGAATTATCTGAATAACAGGGCTACGCAAAGACGAATAATCAGCGATAATGCCAGCTGAATTCTGATTTGCTGAGTGAAGCTGATGACGCCGCAACGCTTGAGAACGATTGCTGTTTTAATGCTGGCCGTCATGGCCGGGGAAACGGAGGCGAGCGATTTGCTCTACGTCCAACGGCTCAAGGGCATGGTGCCGATTGAGTGGACGCGCTCGGCTCCGCTCTACGGCGAGTGGACCGATGTTGGTAGCGTCTATGGCTGCACCAACTGGTCGCCTGCAACGTCGACGGTGACGATCGGCGAGGAATTCACCCAGACGGCAACCGACTGCGAGCAGGATCAGGTTCGCTCCGTTCAGGACCGCGAGCTGGAAATCTACTCCGGCGCCATCAGGGACATTGGCGAGCCCTACACCGAGTCGCGCAGCATTACTGCCAGCGACACCCGCGAAGCGGTTGGCGTCAAAGAGACCTGGGTGGCGACCACTCCGACGTACACCGCCTGGACCAACAGCGGAGCCATCTATGGCTGCAGCAATTGGTCACCAGCGCCGGAGACCGTCACGATCGGCCAGAACTTCACCCAGACCGCGACCGACTGTGAGCAGGATCAAACGCGTACCCGGCAAGACCGCGAGAAGGAAACCACCACTGGCGAGATCCGCAACGTCGGTGCTCCGGTCACCGAGGCACAGACCGTCACCGTCAGCTCGACCCGTCAGGCTACCGGCACCAAAGAGACCTGGGTGGCTACCACCCCGACCTACACCGCATGGACCAACAGCGGCGGCATCTACGGCTGCACCAACTGGTCGCCGGCGACGTCGACCGTGACCATCGGCCAGACCTTCACCCAGACCGCGACCGACTGCGAGCAGAATCAGACTCGCACGCGGCAGGATCGTGAGCAGGAAACGACGACGCTGGCCTACCGCAATGTCGGTACGCCAGTCACCGAAAACCGGACGCTGACCAGCCAGAGCTCCACGCGCACCGCCACCGGCACCAAGGAGACCTGGGTCGCGGCCACCCCGACCTACACCGCATGGACCAACAGCGGCGGCATCTACGGCTGCACCAA
>JAEAMG010000562.1_pt1 | contig 40087 bp, 39 predicted proteins | sample 8958741 | NCBI WGS metagenome assembly JAEAMG01 (sample SAMN16933256, study PRJNA681125) | bioreactor sludge metagenome | isolation source: anaerobic bioreactor treating anionic surfactant - SDBS | place: India: Bengaluru | collected 2019-02-28 | reverse complement strand
GGTCGGTACTGTAGGTTTCAACCATTCTGTTCCATACTCCGTAAGCCTATAGTTATGTTTTCGAAAGTCCAGCCCTTCAAAACAAACTCTGTCTTGAAGAGAAACGGCTTAACGTCTACGATGTCTGTGGGCTTGTAGCTTTGGACGTCGCAGTTAGTGATTCCCCGAACCTGAACAGTTAGCTGCAGATAGTCGCAGTAGAGCACGGCGGGTGTTACGCCATTGCTGGGGTTTGTGGTTTTGGCAATCATCCAAACGTAGCCGTCTGCATCGATAAAATCTATCCAATTCGCCGAAATCGTTATTGTTAGGGTTTCATCCGTTCCTGCGGTTCCGTACTGTGGATACTGCCAAGCCCCCGTGACATGATTCCAAACCTTGACTGTTACGCCATTGCCACCAGGCGCAGTGCCATAGCCTTCGAAACTTAGCACTAAAGACTTGACGCATTGCTCTCTTGGCCCAACCTTGAACCTATACAACATCAAGCCGTACTGATTGTTGGCAACTACACTCTTAGAGTAGCGGACATCGGCACTGTACCAAATGCCCTGATACTCAACGGCGGAAAGCTCAGCCCAAGAACTGCTAGACGGCGCCAACTCCGTGGATGCACCTATAGCATATGCCTTATGAGGGTCGCCCTCGGGATAGCCAATCCCAGCAAAGTTATAGACCGTCTGATAGGGCAAGGTTCGATTCTCGCGGACAATCGCCTTAATCTGCTCAGCAACCTTGTTCCGCATGACTCTGCCTGCATCAGCTCCAGGAGTAACCTTATCGATTGTATGAACCGTGCACCTTAGGAAATGCACTTGGCGCCTCAGACTACCGGACATATTCAACTTTTGATCTTGAATACCCAAGACAGGGTCAATTTGAAGGGTGATTTGGGCGTCATACTCTTTTAGAAGTAGCTCGCGGTCAAAGGCTGCCTCTGTAGCCAATAGTTTAGCGGCGTCGCTGTTGTCTTTGGTTACCCTAATTCGGGAATTAATCAGACGCAGCACAGTATCGACGGCGTTCTCTAGCTCGCTCAACTTGTAAGCAACCTCCTGGCTTGACTCTTGAAATAGAGACGCTGATTGCCCAAAGTGAACGGCGTTACAGTCTGGACCTCGTAATCCTCGCCCTGACGCCTAATCTTGTCGTGACTGCGCACTGGCAGAAACGTGTAGAACGCCAAATAGTCGTTTAGATAGTACCCGGGTTCTATGAGGATCTGTTCAGCATTAAAAGAAGAAACCACGGCTAACAACTCAAAAGAGTCGCCGTAAGTGACGGTCTGGACTGCTTGTCGTACAGGATAAAGCAGGACCGCTTCGCCCTTGCTTTTGAGAACCTTCGTAAACTGAGTTGCGGGTTCCTTATAGTTTAGAAACATCCGAGCAATCCAAGAAACGTTCGCCATTGCTTTGGCAGGCGTGATTGGACTGTAATCGGTAAATAAGGGTCCCCAATCTTGGAATTCATTGGCGTATTTTTCGGCGATATCATGAGCTAACTTGAAGGCTGGCGGGTCGCGTTCCTTGCGGATTTTCCAAAGAATCCCAATCGTAACGCCGTCATAATAGGAGCAGGTGGGAAAACGTGAAATTACGTCTATGTAGCCGGGCCAGCAGACGTCAGGAACATATGCGGGGTATTGGCCGCTTGCCTTGATGCTTTGCACAGAGTTATAGACGCGTTGACAACTAGCCGTCCATCCCTCATAAGCGTACAAACCGAGCAGGGCGAAGCTTATTGGGTCATCATAAACCTCGGTGTTATTCAAGCCGACCCGATGCCAAGCGTCGTCTCCAGAGGGTAGCGGATAGAAATAGAGCCACAGAGACTCCAACCCATCCCGCAGAAAAGCAACAGCGTCATCCATCATCGTATTGTAGGTTGGGGCGTTGGCGGTGTCGTAGGTGTCGGCGAGCATCTTTAAGCCTATGAGGCAGTAAAGAGTCTCGACATGCATCGAATGCTCCCAGCCATCACTTATGTTAACGGATTGAGCAAATCCCCCATAGTAGCAATCATGTATGCCTAGGATGACGGGTTGGCTTTGCATATTGTACAGGAAAGGATAGCCTGCCAGCTTAGCCGCGTTCAAATAGGATGCAGTCGATGTCAGGGCGTAAGCCTTCAGCAATGCAGGGATAGCTCTGCCAGCGTCAATACTCCAATAGTCAGTCGCAGATTCTCCGCTTTTGAAGCCGCCATACGCCGCTCGCGCTGGATCGGTACACTGCTGAGTCAGTAGCCAATCTGAGAGACTAACAATCTTGGCGAGAATAACCGCTTGCACTGCGGAAAATTGAGTTGCCGAGTAGGCTTCACAGAGAAACTCGATAGCGAAAGCAGCCGCAAAAGTGCCGCGACCAAACGCAGGGTCAGGACCCTCCATCAACCCAGCCTTTGAAACAAAATAGCCATTGGCTAGATTACTCTTGAGAGTCACAACGTTACCTAAGACGCTTTCGACTTCGCCCCATTCGCTGTGAGCGGAATCCTTGATTTCAACAGGAAAATCCGCTTGAAACTCTGAGCCCTCCGCAACAATGACGTTTCTTTGTCCGGCAGTCGCATCCGCAGCCAAGTTTGTGGGAACAACGTAGTAGTAGGGCGCGTAATGCATCACAAACTGGAAGTAGGCATCGGGAACCGTGCCCATGGCTATGCCCTCCCAATATAGGGCGTCTTGAGCTTGTCTAGTAGGCGGGCGAATTCGCCCTGAAGCACATCGAGGCTTGGCAGTCTAGAAGATACGCTGGCATCGAGGTCGCCTACGCTGAAGTTTAAGCCGACAGCAGACCCGCCAGTCAAAAAGCAAAGCGCATAGATGGCGGCTAGGTCGATGATGGCTTCTTTCTGAGCGTCCGTACAGTTGGCATAGTCAAGTTCTTTGCTTAGTTCAAGCTCTAAAGTCACTTCGGCTCGCTTAATCATTTTGAGCACTTTGTCGTCTGGGATGTCTGATTCGTTAACGTTAAGTACATCCCGAACGTCCTCGGCAGTCACAATAGCCAAAGCAACTAAACCTCAACCGTAATCTTTAGACTTGAAGTTACGGAAAAAACCGCATAAAAGACTTAACATATAAGCAAAAAATTATGATGCTCTAACGGTAGAACTAAAATTTCGTTGAGCTTGCAAGCGCTGCCAACATCCAGATTATTAATTAGAGTGATTACCTTCTTCCTATGATAACTAGGTGACTTCAAATGACCGATAAGGGGTTTCGCTGTAAGTACGCAAAGTTGTTTAACGTACTTATGATCATAGTTCTAATTGGCTTTTCCTTGTTTGTCGTTTACCTCAATCCAAACGAAGCCTTGAATTTCAGTTGGGCCACTTATGGGTTTATCTTTATTGTTGCTGCTTTTGTCGTTTCTGCGGTAAATTACGCTGTCTGCTTTTTTAAGGGACGCGCAGGCCGATAAGAACTAAAACAAGGCAAGAGCGTTACATACTCAAAAAAGCCCTCAACCTCAACTTTAATGGCTTGAGAGCCTAAACACGATAATATCACAAACAGGATATACATGCATAAGTGGGTTCGGTAACTGGAGTCACAGGAGGCGCACTTATGTTCAACGAATATTTTTAGTTAATAGTCAGTGGTTTTTATTCTTGCTTGCCCTTTTGTTTATCCAACCACCTATAAACCAACCCAATAGGTAACATGCCAAAAGGAGTGCTACGGCAAAGGGAAAGCCCATTACCTCGTTAAAGGAACCTCTAATTCCGCTTAAATTTAAAAAGCCCATAATAGCAATCCAAAGAAAACCCCCCACACTTAAGGTTCCAAAAACAAAAATCAATACCCTTCTTAACTTTAATCGACCCTCTTCGGAAAGAACATTCTTAACCATATGAATAATCATGTAAGCAAGTCCTAACGCCCCAAAAATCCAAAGCAAACCATGATACAAACCTGTGAGGTCTGTATAGCCTAAAAGATAACTTGCAACCTGAACGACAAATATGGCTATTGCTAAAATACCATTAGCAATCCAAAACTTTCGCCACCATAAAGGTTTTTTTCCAAGTTTGTTCTCAACGGGAAATTCTAATAACAGCCGTGATGCAAGCTTGCCCTTTTCTGTGAGCACATATTGCCCTGACTCATCTTTGATTAAAAGGTCGCCGAGAACTTTCAGGTGGTAGTTTAGTAATCCAGTACTTCCTGTTTCAGTGGCATCCAACAGTTCAGTATAGCCCAAGCTTCCTTTCTCGTTTAATAACAGGATGATTTTTTGTCTTGTATCATCCTTTAGTACCTTGTGAAGCGAAGCTATTCCCGAACTCATAGTGTTAAAATGTGTGCTGCCTTCATTTAGGCTTTATTGACTATTTTTTTAGTCAAAAGAACTTAAATTTGGTTAATGCCAATAAAAAAACTGAGGATGAAGATAATGTTTAGCACAGCAAATAACCCTCAACCTGAACCCTTCGATAAGCCCAGCCAATCTACCCTTTCGATTCCAGGTAAAAGCCGAAGGAGACTCTACGCTTTAGGTGGAATCATAGCAGTGATAATTGTTGCTTCTGCTTTGTTTGTTCCTCAAGCCTTAGGCTCGTCCATAGAACTGGGCTTAAACTACACAGTTGGAGAGAAAATGACTTACGCAACCACAAACACGGTTACCAACCAAATGAGCAATACATCCATTAACGTAGAAACAACCCCACTAACACAGACCTATAACTCAACGGGTGTCCACGAAATCTTAAGTTTTAACGATGAAGCCTATACAATCAAACTAACAATAACTTCAGAGCTAAACGGTAAACCTCTTTCCATACCCATAACAACCAATACAACCACTAAAACACAATACTACAACAACCTTCTGCCAGCAGGGTCACCAGCATTCTTCCTAAACGCCAGCAGCAATCCAACCATCGAGGCATATTTGACTAAATCTCAGGTTAAGGTCGGCGAATCTTGGCAGATTCCAGTAAGCACAGGCAACGTCAGCCTCGGCTTAACAGGAGAAATAACCCTCAAATTCTCAAGCATCCAAGAAATAACAGTTCCAGCGGGAACCTACCAGGTCTTCGTGGTGGAACTATCAAGCAAAGACCTCACAATGCATATCAGCCCAGATAATGGAGTAATAAGCGCAAGCACGCTGGACAATTCGATTTTGCAGCTAAACGGCAGAACCTATCTTGAAGTTGGAACCTGTCGCGTAATCAAATCAGAACTAACACAACAAACCACAATACAACAAACAGGCGTAACCGGGTCCTCGACCATTTATACTGAGAAAACCCTGACAGAGCACATTAAACCCTGAGAGCCGCTTACTTTAGTCAAGGATGAGCGGAACTGAGCGTTAATAGCTTGAGAGCCTAAACAGGATATTATCGCAAACAAGAAATATAGACTTGCCATCAAGAGAATAGGTGAACTCTCAAATTTGCTCAACTTATGATAAAATTCTGATAAGAAAATTAATCATACAAATTTAAATCAAACGTTCCTTTTCTCCTTTAACCGATGGCTATGGGTCTCGATTACTCTTTCCTACATAAAACACTAAAGGATCCTACAAGACGCGATATTTTGCGCCAATTAGAAGATGGACCATTAACTTACGTTGAACTTATGAACCGGGCAAGAATAACCAATACGGGCAGATTCAACTATCACCTAAAGGTATTTGCTGACTTAGTAGAGAAAACAGATGACGGCCTTTATCGTCTAACTGATCGCGGACAACTTGCGCTACAGTTACTTGACAAGTTCCCAGAAAAAACCGCCCAAGATATTCAACCGTCTAAAGTGAATCCTCCTGAGAACAGGGTGAAACCAAGAATAAAAATGCCAAAGAAACCCGCTATCGCAGCTATTCTTGTTCTACTGATTGGTATAGCTGGCTTATTTGCCGTATCAGCAGTTCAGACAGCAAACGAGACACTGCAGATTGAGTGGCAGCAGTATCTGCCTGGAATAAGCGGCAACTCGGTCATTCAAACCTCAGACGGAGGCTATCTGGCTATTGGTCAAAATGCATCGATAGACTTTGATTCGAGCCCTATTTTCACTAATTACACTTCGCTGGTTGTTAAAACTGACTCTCAGGGCAACATAATATGGGCCAAGGATTATTCTATTGAAGGCACGAATACTCGATTAAGTCTGGCTGTACAAACAAGTGATGGAGATTATGTGCTTGCTGGTACACACGCCGTTAAGACAATCTATCTAACGGACAATACTGACCCACAATTTGGTATTGCCACTCAACAGTTCTGTTTAATCAAAATTGATCCCCAAGGCAATATCATATGGAATAAGACATACGTGCAAGCAAAGCAGTCACTTGGTGATTTGGAAATTAATGTCAATGGCTACTCTCTTCAAGGAATAGTGCAAACAAGTGAAGGCGGCTATGCTCTTGTTGGGTCCTACACATTTGATGTAGGCAATGGAGGTCTATGGCTTGTTAAAACAGATTCTTCAGGCAACCTTGAATGGAATCAAACACTCAGGACCGGAAGCTACGCTTCAGCTATATTCCAAGCTGATGACCAAGGCTACATTATAGTCGGTTCAGAAACAAGCCGTGGACCAAGCCCGTCCATGTACAAAATGATTAAGGTAGATACGAATGGTAACATGCAATGGTACAAGAACTATGGAGGTACTGGCGACTATTACAGTGCAAGGTCCTCTTCAGGCTTAGCAGTAGAAGACGGTTATGTTATTGTTGGTTCAGCATCGCCACAAGGAAGCGCACCAAATGGGTGGATTGTTAAGACAGATACCGAAGGCAACATGCTTTGGAACAAAACCTACACCTATGCTAAACTTCCAATCTCCATACATTCAGTTTCACCGGCTAATGATGGGAATCTGATGTTTATTGGAACCGCTACCAAGCATACAAAATCCGGAGAGTTTGACGCAAACAGCCGAACATATACATGGATTGCCCAAATAGACAATTCGGGCACCATACAAGGGCAGCTTGGTATTGATATGGGCAACAGTTACACCAACCCAGCATCTATTATCCAAACTACTGATGGAGACCATGTTTTTGTCGGGGTCTGGAATCAGTCATTTCAAGCATCCGCAGACCAGAAGTTCTGGATAACAAGAGTAGCTGATTTCCAATCCATCCCCTCTTTTTATTGGCTGGCATTGAATCTGGCAATCATAATTGCATTGGTATCTATCGTAGCAATCCTCGCTTTATATACTTGGAAACGAATTTCGAAAATTCAATGGGCTTGAGAGCCTAAACACTATGATATCCTAAATACGACACTATGGGCATGAATATATTTTTAGGATTAATTTCGCTTTTAACTGGTTTATTGATTTAATGAAGAAATGTTTGCCATCTATGCCTTTGGAGCATCTTGATTTTGGGATACTATAATAGGTGTGAAGTTGACGGTTCCCAACCCTGGGTCGATTCTTGAGTCATAAATTGACCTGGCTATTTCGTCAGTATCAGTTGTTCCCCACCAGTTGCTTGGAATGTTCATGTCTGTAGGGTAGTTTGACATCCTTAAAGTGACAGTGTTATTGGAGTTCCCGTATAAGTTGTTGCCTATCACTATTGATTGATTTGAGAAGCCTGTTACCCAAAATGCCACAAAGTTATTGACGACCGTATTGTTCGCGAAGACAACTAAATTTATCGGGGACCCAAAATATACGCCCTGGATATTTTTGGAGATAAGATTGCCTTCAATGGTTAGGTTGCTAGTGACCGAGCTGTTCGAACTATAGATGCCTATTCCAATGAGGCAGTTCTGAATGGTGTTTCCCGTGACAGTCGCATTTGCAGCATCGACAAATGTAATTGCTGCTCCGCCTTTCCAGCCACGTGCCACACTGTGGGCATTACCAACGAACAGGTTATTGCTTATAATAGGTGAGCCACCGTAAATTACAATAATATCCGACGTCAGTTCAGTTGACTGCGACCGGCTAAGAGTGCTGGCATAAATTATTGGAGACGCTTCGTGCACTAAAATTTTCGTTGAGATCTGACACTTGCTTATGATAGAACCTAAGCCTTTTTGCTCATCCCATGGTACGCTCGATGATGTAAATACCAATTGACCGCCATTAAAAGCTATTTTTTGAAAGTCATTACCTCTGGCAACCAATGCTCCATCGATTTGAATGGCGGAGGACCCTAGATTAACAATTGTTCCAGGCTGAATTGTAAGCGTAGTGCCGTTACTAACAGTAACATTCGCCTCTACGTTAATGACGCCACTCCACGTAGTCTGAATTAATAATTCCCGACATTTGCTGTTGAACTGGCAGAACGTAGACTGCAACCAAACTGATCGAGACTATCGCGACAACCAACATACCGACAACTACGTATGCACGTTTCATCTTTAACAAACATACTTCGCTGGTTTAACTGTCACGCGCACTTGTAAGTTTACGTCTTCTTTGGAATAATATCGCCAATGAGCTAGCAATCAGTATTGGGATTATGATTAGTGTTATTGTGGGTATTTCTGGGATTTGTTGATTGTTGTATATGTAGCCGAGGAACGTTGGGTCGTGTTCTATTTGATTGCCATCCCATTCTGGGAAGCAGATTCGATAAATCAGCGATGAGGATTCATAGTTAGAGTTAACGCTTGGCCATGAGCCGCCGAAAAGGTCAGCCAGGTGTAAGTAGTCAGTAAAGAAGCCGATGCTTCGTACTGTTGGACCATAAATCGTCGGCAACCCTGCAACTGAGACTGCTTGAGCTTGCGCTTCATAGGTTTCTACACTTGCACTATGCGTCTCAGTGTTGCCGTCTCTATACAACGTGTAGTTTCCTCCGAAGAGAAAATCATACGCTTTAACATCGTCCACTTTGACTTCGGCGACATCTGCACTTACCGCTGAAGCCGCCGTGGAAGAATCATAGGGCTGACCATTCACTGAAGTTGAGTAGGGCTTTGAGGTGTAGGTAGCTGTGGCATAGAGCAAAGCCAAGCTTAAGCCATCAAAAGAGGAAAACTCCGAAGGCTCAAGAACTTCGAGGTTGGTGACTTTTCCTATGTCAAAGCTTGTCTTCAAATCCGAAACGTTTCCCTTTACGCTGAAATCGTAGTTTAGGGTTAAGTGCTCAAAGAACATCCTTGCAACAACGCCGACTCGCGCCTGAGCGTTCTGCAGGTACGCATAAGCGTTTTGGTAAGTGAAACTCCACCGATAATGTGGAACAGAATCGACTATTGTTTTCTCGATTGGTGTCATGCTGTAGCCTTGACTCATGTTAGAGTAAATGTAGTAGAGAACCTCGTTCGCGCCTGAATCTGCGTTGGTCTGTGGGATTCCGTCGCCGTTGAGGTCACGGTAAACCTCTAACTCAGATAGAGCGCTAGCAATGAAAACTTGTGTGCCGTCATCTAGGGTGAAGTGTTGGCCTATTATGTTGGCGATTGGAACTGGAAAGGGATAGTCTGGCGTGGTGTAGGCTGCGTAGTAGATGACTTGGGTGTTTGAAACGTTTATCCATGTATACCCGACTTTGAACGGCGCATTCCCTGAAGTGAGGGTGCCGTTAGCGTATTCTTGGTCTGCTTGGGGTATAATGCTTGATGCACTAGCCAGATTGATTTGTCCTGATGCAGGAGAAATCACCAAAAAGGTAGCTGTTAATAGCAGTGCTACAATGGCTGGAGCAAACATACGCTTAAGCTTATGGCTCATTCATCTAACCTCATAGTGCTTCTTTGGTATATTTAGGACTTAAATCTACTGTTTAGAACAGTGCGCTGTTTAACTCGAATTTTTCTAAATCTGGTCGAACTCAAGAGGCTGTTCCGCTTTAAGAACGATGGTGTTCCTCTGGGAGAGTTATTAGCCGCTATGGTAATCAAGTATTTGAGGAATGATGATGAAAGCGCTCTTTATAGCAATCGCTGCTTCTTTACTAGTTGTTTTAACGGTAGCTGAGGTTGAAAAGGCTACTGCGATTGAAGAGTTCCCCTATCCCCGTGTTTCAAAATTTTCCATAATTTCTCCTTTGAATTCCACCTATAGTGCTACAGCATTAACTTTAAATGTCACAGCTAATGCGCTTCCGGGATACACAAGAATTTGGATGAGCTATAACATAGATGGAATACAACAAGAGCCAATTCAAATAACAGAAACTTATGATCCACATTATGGAACAATTACTTATGCAAATGGCACCACAAAGACGGCCCCATCGATGCTTTCCAGATACTTAATAGAGGGCTATGTTACTTTGACAGACTTATCCGAAGGCTCACATAACATAACAGTGTACGCTGAATATGATTACCCAAACACTAAAGAATTTGATTACCAAACAGCAGACAGACTAATCACAGCAGACCAACAAACAATCACATACTTGGATAACAGCACAATATACTTCACAATTAGTAATGAAGATTCGTCGCTCCTGCCAAACCCTTCAGTAGAAAACCGACCCAGCACTAACCCAAATACTGTTTTTATAGATGGCGATTTGACAGCAAATCCTTCTTATCAACAAAAGGATAACATCTCTGAAATCAACATGAGTATGGGCATAGCCATAACAGTTGCAGTTAGCGTTGCAGCATTAGCTCTGCTAGTTTTCAAAAAACACTCAAGTAAGGCATTCCATCATGACCAATAACAGCGCAGGTGAAGCGCTAGCCATTTTGCAAGAACGATAAATATATGATCGTGTAAAAAAGACAATACAAACCTGACTAAGAATCAGCATTGCAGAAATAAGCTTCAACCTATATCTCTAAATTCTTAAATACAGTTTTGGGCATAGAACGCTTGGGTGAGGAGCGCCTGTGAAAACGGTTTTTTCTACCCACACACACTCAAATTGTTGGTAGAAATAAGTTAGCTTTAAACCGTCGAGTAGGAACAGTCTCACCCATAGGCTATCCTAATTATCTTCAGAGAGTAAACCGTGGCAGTATGACGCATGTTCTAGACTTTTCTTGGTTGACTAACTTTATGGTGGAGGAACTTCGGATGGTTCAAACGCTATGAATAGGTCATAGTTAACGATGTCTTTGCCCTCATATTTTATTTGTAGCTCAAAGGTACCTGTTGAGTCTTTATCGATTTTTGTCAAAGCAAAGCCCGGATGTGGTGAGTTGATAGTAAGCACTGGTTCGATTTTGTCTCCAGCGGAGTTATACACGTTTGCGGTTATGCCAAAATAGTAATCCTTGTCATAGTCGTTTCGAATCGTTCCGTTGATGATGATGCAGGGGTCGCCTTTGTTTACTGAATAGTCACCTGTAGCGCCTGAACGTGAGAAGCTTTCGTTATAAACGCCATAATAAAGCTGTGCGTCAACCAAGTAAGCTTTGGTTTGAGCGCCGTCTTGATAGCTGCTTGGAAAATGCAGATAGACGCCGCCTTTTAATTCGGGAGTTGAGGATACCGCTGGCTGGTTGCCCGCTAGCAGTATCGCTAACGCTAAGACAATAAAAACTACGCCAACACCGACTAGTATGAACGTACGCTTCTGACTCATTTAGCTAACCAATTGTTGTAAGCTAGAAACAGCACTTAAATCTACTTTTTAGAACAGTCGCCTAAGCCGATGCGATAGCAGCACCAAAACCGGGGCTTTCAGCGTTTTCTTTGTTAATCATTAATAGCTCTTCACGTATAGGTTGTATTCCAGAAGTAAATCTGAGAGTGGTTTCCTCTGTAGTTGAACCTTGCATCTTCATAGATTATGTCTAATTTCAAGCCATAGCGGCTTAGCAGTTTGTTAGCGTTGTCCAAAATCAAGGGTGTTTTTTCATCCTCAGTCCATAGTCCCCAGATATTGTCCTGTGTAATGTGCTCGTTGCGTCTCATGCCCCAACCGTAATCTTGGGGTAAAACCAAAGCTACCTCACTGTTGACTCTACCGCCGTTCCCTCGTTGATTGGCTTTAACATAACTCCAAAACTTCTCCATAGCCTCAAAGTGTTCATCTGATAGTATGCCATACGGGTTATCTTCAGGAAAAGTAGGATAATTGAACACTACAACATATTTTGCTCCTGCACTATAAGCCAAAACCATGTCATCATAGACTTCTTGAGCGCTTCCCAAATACGGAGGCTCGTAGTAGGTCCACACGATTATTGCACCCCAGTCCTTGCCCTGCATGTTTGCTGCTCCCCGACAGAGCGCTATCTGCTGGGTTGAATTTAGCTTCCAACCTAACTCCGCAAAAACAGTATCGTAGCCAGCTAAGTAATCCCACCAGTAAAGAGCATAGTCCGAAGTGAAGGTTGGGATGATTTTGTTTTTTGTATCTATCATGCTGTTGGAGAGGGTTATATTTTCGACGAAACGGCTTGCTGCATCGCTATAGTCAGAGGCATTTTTGATGGGGTCTTGGCCGTCAATTTGGTGTCCGCCCGGTTCATCCCTAAGATAAATACCAAAGAACTTGTCGCCCCAACGCTCTTTCGCATTATCTAACCATGTTTGGTGCCAAGGGTAAGCGATCCGTGAGATAAAATCGAAGAAAACGATGAACTTTAGGTCTGCCTGCGCTGCGTAGCCGCAGACTTCGTTTAGTGCTGTCTCGTTGGTGGATAAGTCGTATGAACCTATGATGAAAAAATTGGTGTAGTTTTTGACTTTATCAATCAGAACCTTTGCTTCTTGTACGGTTTGTCCTCCGTAGGAAACCCCGAAGTAGAACTCATCTTCCTCAACGCTTGCTTCCCAACTTGTACTCTGTGCATAGATGAGGGCCAAAGTGGCAATGATTATGATGGCGATTAAAAGTAAGCCCTTAAACTTCAACGTTTATCTTACCCTGAATTTAACGGTTAGTAATCGTACTATTGCTATTAGGGTAATTTCTCTTCGTCCTCCAATTCCATAAATCCGTGGGATTTTTTCCTAAAAGAATAGTATGCTGCTAATAGTGCCACTGAAATGCATGCTATGATTATGTAAGGTAAGGGGTTTTCGAGGGGTAGTAGGCTAGCTGTGTTTGTTGTTGGTATGGGTGTTTCTGTTTGGTCGGCTGTAGGTGGTAATGCCGCAGTGCCGTTAGGGAAGTTGGTGGGTAGCCCAAAAGGATTTTGCGGGGGCAGATAATCATAGTCTACCGTGAACTCTCTTGTTAGGGACATTTCTTTGCCGTCGGCAGCATGCGAGTACACAGTAAGCGTATGGTTGCCTTCCGACAGATTATCCAACGATGTTTCCACGCTAAAAGCATTACCTGAAGCTATAACACCTGGAGTAGAGGTCCAATAGCCCTCCCCGTCTGTTCTCGTCAAGTTAGTAAGAGTAACATTGGCTCCTCCATCTAAGCAATATTTAATGTAGAGGATGCGGGCAGATTCATCCGGTAAAGCGTTAACTCTAACATAGAGGCGGACAGAAGAGTCATTATAAATTCTTATAGAAATTGGAGAGGAAATTTCGATGGAAGGTGGGGGCAAATAGTTTGCGGTTACTAAATCAGCGACTTTAAAAGAAGCTATTGCGGAAAATGCAAGCGTTAAAATAGCAATTAACGCCAAATTTCTACGCTTCATACCTCATCACGAGATGCTTATTTTTATGGCTAAAAAGCGTTTTCGTCAAGCTTTCTTGACTAAACCCAACTAAAAAGTAGAACAGCTTATGTTTAGACTGCTTGACCTGCAGGTTGAAGTAGCCATTTTGTGCTGATAAGCTATCAATAGAAGCCATTTTCGTTTGCATAGTAGATTTCGCCGTTATCTGCCTTTATCAAAACACTATAGCCGTCAATCCAATCCTGTAAGCCTGCTCCTTTAACAAGGTTAAATAGTGCAACTACCTCCCAGTTAGCGCCTTCGGAAAAATTATGGAATTTAGCAGTTACAGTTTTGATTGTACGATTGTTTTCTTCTGCATACTGCTCGATACGGGGCATAGCAATCTTGATTGCTTGGTCAGCAGTGGAAAGTGGAGTTTCCGTTGTCACGTCTGTTTGTGTTTTAAGGTAGCTTTCACTTATGGTAGGCGAGACAGTAATAATGTATGAGTATGGCGTATCGGTGTGCGGCACGTAGTATCCCTTACATTCAACAGTTTGTCCTACAGCAAGTTGTGGTTTATCTGAGCTGTCGTATCCTATACCGATGGTGTTCCAGCCATTCACAGTATTATTGCCATAATCGACAGTAATCCAGTCTATCAAGTTGTCATCTACCCACACAACGCCAGTTAGATTCACACGAATGTACGATTGAAAAATGTGGTAAGAACCTGCCATCAACCCGTCCCTTTTGTAATTATCCTCAATTGAAATAATCATGCCTTTTATGGAAAGATTAGAGCTATCTTGGATAGCATCCTGAGGGTACATATGCGAGTTAACTAATAATTGAAATGCTGCAAGCGGTACAACTGCCGCCAGAATTACAGCCGCCATTGGTATGAGCCATTTTCGTTTTCTCAAAATCTAATTACTCCTTTGCAAAGTTTAAGACCTCAGGCGTTTTTCTTTTTTGTGCAAAATTATCAAGAAAACACTAACTGTCACGAATGCCGCGACTGCCAAGGCAACCCATAGTGTATACGGATAAAGATAAGTGCTGTAACGTGGCTCGTAAGGTTCAGCGGTTGTTGTAAAATTCCAAGTTATAGGTTTGCCGCCGGATAATGCGGTGACATTGTAGGTGGTGGCAGGTTTCAGCGGGTCGGTGAAGCAAAAAATGTAGGTTTCAGAAGCTGGAGGACTGTGTGCAATCGTTTTAGAGACAGCTGGTCCTTGAGGCGCTATGTTAAGATTTTCGATGTTGACGGGTCGAGTTAAAGCAATCACAATCGCCGTATCGAGTGGAACATCGGTTGAGTTAGGCGCAGGACCAAGAATACCCACAGGAAACAAACTGCTCGCGCCCTCAAGAGGTGGATAGGACTGTACAAGTTCACGGTGATATGCAAAGGGCGTTAGTGAAATTACTAAATAAGTAGAAGAAAGAGCGAGCAGGAAAACTCCCAAAAGGAGTACCGCCGAAAGTTTTTTCGAGAAAACGGTTTTCTGCCTCATCGTTTAGTGTGCCTCAGCAGGGGTCTTGCTTGCGTTTTACTCTTTTATTTATGATAGATATCAAACGGTGTCTATTGATAAAAAGGGCTACTGGAATGATGACGCCGCTTGTGATGGCGGCTAGCAGTAAGTAGGGCAGCCAAGAAGCTTTGGGTGAGTTAGTGTTCTGTAAAGTTGCGTCTGTCGGTGACTGATTTTTAGGGGCAGGTATGGGTGCCCATGCATATTTGATGCTGACGTTTGCGTTTGCTCCGTTAACTATGAGGCCTGTGCCGTAAGGAATCACTTTATCGATAGACCTCCAGCTAGATGTATTATATTCCGCTGGTTTGCCATCGATGTAAACCGTAACACCTATGGGCCAAGTAAAAGTCCCATTAATGCTATCTTGAGATGGCAGCGTCCAGTTTGCTAAATTGAACTGTATCTTGATTGTCTGTTCTCCCACGCTTGATACGGTGTAGTTTAGCCATCCAGGAGTTAACCATGAACCCGTATTCTGGTAGTCGCTTGTGTCAGGAGTCAGGAGACGTTCAAAACTTGTTATGGTGACATTGCTGTTTTTTGTAGTTATGTTTAGGTTTGCGGTTGTTGGGCTATCTGTGAGCAAGACTGTTTGTTGTGAGTCAAGGTTTAGATTGTTAAAGATCCAGGTGTCATCGATGAGGTCGGCGCTTCTATAGAATCCCATCTGTGCAAAGCTGATGGTGTCGTTTGTTGTTGGTATTGGGAACACTGATGTTGGGGTAAAAATAATCGGTGTAGGAGTAGCTCTAAACTCGCTAGTTGCTGGGGCGCCCTTTGTAGGTAATGAGTAGAGGGAAAGTATAGCGATTACACATAAGGTTATGACTGTTATCGAGCGTTTACGGTTCACCACTTTTTACTCCTTTACTTGGATGAATAACCAGGGGTAGGGCGATACTTAATGCGATGCTTTAGAACAAAGTGTTCTTATTTTAGCACACTGGAAGAGGCTGACCTATTCACTGATTTCTTTTTTGAGGCTTCTCTCCGAGAACAACAAACAAACCGCAACTATTCCAACCATTGCAGCGGCAACTGCAAACAGAATCGAAATTATATTACCGCTTAATGGGGCCATTGCCTGTGCTACTGGCGGCGATGTAGGTAAGGGAAGAGGATTCTTGTCATATGACGTTGGTTCAGGCAGTGGTTGGTTTTGCGAAGGGTTTTGAGGCAAAAAACTTACAGAACCTGCCAGCAATAAGGCTAATGTAATTGCAAGAATGGGTGCAAGCAACATTTTCTTCTTAAACAGGCTCATAACTCAAACCTAATCCACATCTTACCTCTTTAAGAACATGATATCTGTTATTTAATGCTATATTTTGCCAAGTAGTGTTCTAAATTTAGAACTGTCAGCGGCACGGTTTTTTATGATAGCGCTTAAATTTCATGAACTCCTCTCCTTAATGGCGTGAGTAAATTGGCTACTGATGAATCCAAAGAAGTATTAAGAGGAACAACACTTGAAGTTTACCGCTACCTACTTAAAACCAATAAGCCAGTAGGAACACGAGAGCTTCAAAGAGCATTGAGTCTCAGCAGTTCCTCGGTAGCCGTGTATCATCTCGCTAAGCTGGAAGATGCAGGTCTATTAAAACGAGAGCTTGGCGGTTTCACCGTCAACAAATTTCTTTTGGAAAACAGTATTAAGATCAGTCGTTTTTTAATTCCAAGATATTTTTTTTACGCGATATTTGCGATAGCAGCTTTAATAATAGAATTGATAGTTATCAAACCTGACCTCTTTTACCGTGAATATGTTTTCTCAATAGCCGTGACCGGAATACTTGCCATCTGCCTTTGCTATGAAACGGTGAAAACATGGCTAAGAGGAAATCTGTAACCCTATTTTTCGATGGTTTTCTGATGCCAATTGCAGAAATTTTAGTTATCGATAAACTCTAAATCAGCTCTTGCACGTTTAAGTTTATTTTAGACGAGAAGTGAACTGCTTTTAGTTTCCAAACAAGCTACTTGCTATTACACTGTTGCTGCGGGAGACTTCTCTCTTCCCAGAGTTCCCACCCAAACTTATTGGCGCTCTTGCGAAAACTCATCTGGGCAAATCAAACCCTTATCACAAGCCCAAAATCAGCTGGTTATCCAGCTTTTTCCTATTCAGGTTTAAAACAGGTCTACCGCTGCCTACATCAATTAAAATACCTGGGTTCTCATATGTTCCAGTGATTTTTGTATCTGCATCATCTTTGTAGAAGTTTTTGTCCTTAGCGACATCGGCGGCGTTGGCTGTGCCAGTCAGCTGATCTCTTAGGTTAATTTGCAACTTAGTTTTTTCAGAGAAGATAATGCCTGTTTGGGTATGAGTCATTTTGCCGTCTTTGCTGATTGTCAGCGTGTGAGGGCTTTTTGTGACAACTGTTGTTCCCCAAGCGCCGTCAGAGGCAAAAGTCTGATAAGTCACATATTGCGTGGGGATCAAGCCGTTCTCGTCTGCTGTTCCCGAGTAAACGGTGGCGCCAGCAACATCCTTTAAGAGAACTGTTGCGCAGTGGGTTGTTTTTAAGTCAAAGGAATACTGCCGATGAATTATTGCCAGCGAATCAGGCCTAAAGCTACAGTTCCAAGTGGGCGAGTCGGCGTTAACAAGATACAGATTACCCTGTGTGCCATGGTCTCCTAAACACATAAGGTTCGTATTTTTAACCCTCAAAGCAACGATTGTTAAGTTCCCAACGTTTGTTAGTAGCTGGAAAGTGTTTTGCCCAATAGTCTCACAGGTGACGTCGTTAATCGATATTGAAGGGCTGCCGCCAGCGCTCCAAAACTCAATGAACGCCAAACCCTTAACGAAAGTGCACCTGTTGATGTCCCAAGAGATAATGCCGTTTTGATATGGGAGTTCAGCGCCTATAATCGTACAATCATATAGGTGCATGGTATATCCAAAAACGCTTGCTCTTCTACTGAAATAGCCTGTTGTCGGTCGATGTAACCTAGAATTGTAGAGTTTTAATGTTGGAACGCTGATAAAGCCGCTTATGTAGTCATCTTGGGCAAGAATAGTACATCCCCGGCTTGTCGCTTTCTGCGCCGCGTTATCTATTTGTCCCAGCTGGAAGGTTGAGTTTGCATAGCCATAGATGATGGTTTGATAGTCACCAGTGACAGCAGTTGGAGTAAATAGGATTTCTTTATCCATATCCCAGAAGTAGGTTTGTGTTGAGCCGTTGCCTAAATAGAGCCTGCAGTCAAGCTGATATTGCCCTGTGCCCTGTTTCCATACGACGCCCCAGCGAGGTTGAGTTATTGCAACTGAAAAAGTGCCCTCAGCCACAACGCCGTTGGCATCAATGGAGGCATAGCGAAGGGTAGATACAGAGGTTCCGTTCCCAGCTATATTTATGACTTCTGAGATGGCGTTTCCCCAAGCATCTCTGCCTGTCAGAGTCACCGTGCCAGCCTCAGAAAAATTTGTTACGACTATCGAGATTGGCAATGCTAAATCTTCACATGGGCGCACATTAGTTGCAAGTGAAGCCGTGAAAGGACTTGCGATAGCAGTTAGAAGCGTTCTTGACCCTGCTTTATCTGCATTCCAAGCGTCGACAAAACCAGCAGGAGAACCAGAAGTCCCACCTACACAGGTGATTATGCGGTTAGTTGCATCAAAAGTCCATGTGCCAACCATCTATGACCGAACCACTTCAGCTAAAGTGCCGTCTGGATTCCAAGTAAACGTCAAAGTAAAAAGCAAATCCGCCCCATCATAGAAACTCAACGTTTGCAGTGAGCCATCGCCATACCAAGAAAAACCAATCTTTGCTACCTTTCGCCCAGGAGGCGGCGCCGTCAACCCAGACAAAGCGCCATGAATCGCACGGAAAGCCTCTTCATATCTGCCATACGCTACCTCAGTCATGACTGTGCACCTAAAGGCGTAGTTTGCTGTTTCTGCTCCCAGAGTTCCCAGCCAAACTTAACTGCGTTCTTACGGAACTCCTCAGCTCGAATCAACCCAGCTTCCGCAGCTTTAATGAGATCAGCGGAATTCAACTCTGGCGTTTCGGGGCTGCCATAATTCAACCTCGCCTTAGCCTTAACAGGGTCAAGCCCAGCTTGAGTAATTATAGGCAAGAAGAGTTCCCGTTCCACTTGGCGTTTGATGTAACGTTGAACGGGTTTTATGAGCATACTTTGCAGGTCAAGGGCTGCCCTCGCCGATGCTTCCGTAAAGCCAGGAGTGCTAAAAAGCCGTGGCAAAGGCGTTTCCAAACCCAGATAGAACTGGTTAATGATGTGGTCAACATAATAAGCGAAGCCAGAGCGAGGGTCAATCGTAACAGGTTTCACATCGATTTTTTTGTTGTAGAAAAGCCAAGCGCCCTCTTCATCCCGATTCTTAATCGCCTGCTCGAACTGTTTGCATGTTTGCTCATCGACGCCCTCCAACATCGCCAAAACGTCAGGTCCCGCATACTTCTCAAAAATCTTAGGCATAATCCGCTCGATTTTGGCTTTCATCCAAGCCACAGCCGGGCGTTTGTCCGAGTCAATTGTCAAGGTATGCAGAAGCACCTGTAGCAAGCCTGTCCCGTAGCCTGAGGGAATATCGCCGTCTAGGCGCCAGTGAATAACCGCTTCTGGCTTTAGTTCGCCGTCTTGAGTGCTATTGCCGCGATAGATGCTCTTGAGTTGATAACCTGTAACCTTGTAAGGAAGCTTTAGGTCGGGAACACTACTAAGCCCTATGCGTTGTACAGCATCTATGGGCATACGCAAGGTTTCAGTAAGTTTGTCGGGAGTTAATTTAAGCCAAAAATCGTTGCCGCATCCAATCAACGGCTTAGCCATATCATTTAGCAAGCCGTCCAAGTTGACCGCTTCGCAGAAATTATCCACGGCGGCTTTGGCTTCCTTTGCCTTATCGTAGGTTTCGTCCACGGTAGTGTAGAAGCCCATGCCGACTGTGGAAGCGGCCAGCAGATCCACGCTTGCCTTGCAGGTTGGATCTCTCTCGTAGAGCTTCATAACATCAATTAGGGGAATGCAGGAAGTGTCAAAGAACACTCTACCATTCGGCTTTGCTACGCCTGAAACAGGAGTATAGGTGAGGACTTCACGGATTTTCTTGTAAATGCTACTCATTGGTTAGACCTCGATAGATTTGAAAGCCCAAAAAAGTGGGGAAAATAGTTGATAGATTGTCAGCACCGTTTAAGTCAAGGTTGTTTTGATGTTGGAAATTCTTGAGATGCCAGTTGAACGCAGAATACCAATGCCAAAGCGGGTGCTTGCTCTGACACCGTATTTCTCGGTCTTTGTATCGTACCAGTCTTCAATGGTGATGTCTCGGCGCAGTAGCATTACGGCTGCAATGCGTGTATCTACTGCATAGGCAAGGGTATTGGTCACTAGCGAGCTTGGAAGAATAGACATGCCCAAAACGTTACCGATGCTTCCACGTTCAATATCGGTGTTTTCGCTCGGTAGATACACCGACTTGATGAATTTATCGTCATTCAGCAGTTGATGTTTACCAAGTGTGTTGCAGAAGAAAACGCTTGGTTGAAAGTCTGCGCCTTCAACAGCGTTATGCGCCCCTAACATCAAAGCCCAACTTAAGACCGCACCGCCACCTGCAATTTCGGCACCGCCAGCAAGGTCGCCAGCCGCTACTGCAGCGTAAGCGGCGAGGATTCTTTGTGTTTCATCTTTGCCTAATGCGCGACCAACACGTTCAACCATGCTGTTCATGACGTTCCAAGTTGCGTCTTCAGCGAACTGCTTAGTCCATTCCTCAGAAGCATCAGCGACAATATCGGTGTAGACATCGACAGTGGAGGTTTTTTTACCGCTTAAGCGAGTTGCAGCGCCTTCAGCGAAACGGTATGCGACCGCGTCAGTATCGAGTGGAAAACGTTCCATCTGTTCCGTTGTAGGCAACACGTTGATGATGGAGCGGCCAATCAGTGCTGGTTGTGCTGCTGCTACGAGTGTATCATGCATCTTGCCCAATGCGCCGACTGAGTCACTAAAGAGCCCTTCTTTAATGCCCATCTCAGTGTAGCGCCGCAAGAAAGGATGATGAACCATTTTGTCTTTGAGTTCTTCGTAGACTTGCCGTGAGGAGCGAGTGGAGTCTTTGCCGGTGACGTTGTCTTTCATTACAGCTTCAAAAAGTCTAGGTTTCATCTATGCTCCTACCTGAATGAAGAGTAAATCGCCTGCAGTTGTGGTAGCCTGTAATGCTTTGCCCAGTTTCTGAGCGAAAGGTACAGCGATGGTATATGTTGCTGAGCCGCCTTCGTTTACAGCCTGGCTAACGTCAGTCAACATCAGGACTCGCTGCGAGGAATCTGCACCATAAACCGCTTTGCCGATTGTAATGGCGCCGCCTGCAGCAACCTTGACGCGCCCTCGAACCAGAACAGGAACAGGACCGCCAACAATTGTTTGAGTCTTCATAGCAATACCAATGCAGTCTTGCGCAGCCGCCGCTTTAGTTACGGTTTCTGATGCGCTCAAATACACTGGATCGCCTTTGGTGATTGCCGCAGCCGCTGCGTAAGTTTCAATGACAGCGTTAGGGTCGTCGGTTTCGCCAATAGCCATCCAAGTCTTTCCAGAAGTGTCAGTCATCTAAAATCGATCTCCAAAGGTTTTCAGCTTTCCCAAAATTCGTCTTTTGGTACTTGCTCCCACAAAAGTGAGTATAAAAAAGAGGACCATACCACAGCTCCTATGCAGTCTTGCTGTTTAGGCGGTCCTCGATGGATCGAAGCCAAGCCGCCAACTCAGTGTTATCTAGAGTTCGGCTCTTGCTTTGGTCATAGAAACTCTTTTCCTTAGCCATCTATATCACCGTATTTCTGTTTAACTTCAAAGATTTCTTTGCGAACCTTCTGAGCCTGCAGTTGATTACCCAGCGAAAGTCTCTCCTGCATCTTTGGCAGTTCCAAACGTCCAAGCCGCTCTAAAGCCTCAGAGACAGGCATCAACTTAGGCGGGTTCTTCAACAAGTCAACCCCGGGCACAAGTTGCTTAAGTTTCTCAACGGTGCTGTTTGCTTCGGTAAGCTTGCCTTCAGCGGTCGCCAACTTAGTTTTAGCTTCACCAAGTTGACTTTCGGCTGCAACCAACTTCTCAGTTGCGGAAGGATCACCCTTAAGCGTCAACGTCGGCGACGCAGGAGGTGTAACTTCAACCCCGCAATCCTTGTTAGGACACTTCCAGCCGTTAGCCTCCCACTGTGTAGCATCAAACTCCATGCCACATTTAGGACACTTCAGCATCAAGGCTTCTTTGGCTTTCAATTTAGGAGCTAGTTTCTCGGCTAGTTTTTCAAGATCTTTTTCATCCAATTCCTCAACTCCGTTACTTTGAACACCCAATTCAGCAGCCGCAGCGACAGCCGTATAATCTGGGTGCATGCGAAGCCAGTCAGCAACCGTGTTGGGCTGCCACTTGGATTTTAGGAAAAGAATTTCTTGGCATCGTTCAGCGGCAAGATCAGAGCGCGTCTTAGCCATCACAGCTAATACGCCGTTTGCTTGGTCTAGCCAAACGGTTCTGAAGTGCTCAGGCAAAAACAAGTTCGGGTCCTGAACAAAGCCCAAGAAGTACTCTCCAGGTATCTCAGGCTCTAACTGCTCAGTCGTCTTACCCGCCTTATCAAGACAGGTTTGGCAGATGCTTACCAAGAAATCGGCAGGTTGACCGCACACTGCACAAGCAGGCCGACCATCTTGCTCTTGAACTTTAACGGGACCCTTGCGCAGGAGGCTTTCAAGAACTTGGATGTTTGTTTCGGGGATACCGGGTACTGCAACAAGCGACATCTCCGCGTTATGAAGGCCATGCGGCACATTTGCAGAATCAAGCGTGTCGTAGTCTGCCCCAACACTCACATGCTGAATCAATCCCTGACGGATTTTCTCAGCAATAGTTGAGTCGTAAATCTCCGCTTCATACAGTAAACTTTTGGTTTGGGCGTCAAAAGTGCAGTTAGTTACCTTTCCAATGGCGTTGTTGACGGTTACATGCTCTAGATAGAGGGGTGATCCGATGAGTTTAGGGGCAAAAGCCTGCAGTTCTTCAGGAGTGTAAACGTTGTGGTTACGGGACATGCCCGCAGTCATAGCAACGCCAGCAATCCGCAATGGCTTGCCCTCAGTGGCTTCTAGCACTCGAAAAGGTAGAATCTGAGCTATCTGCTCATGCACGCGCTTGCATTTTCCACAGCCTGAATCTTCACTCAAAGCAGCAACAGACCCGAAATATGGGTCAGCCCATGGGGAAAAAAGCAAGCCCGCAGCCCCGGGGAGAGGTCAAGCTTACCGCTTTCCCCAGAGCTGCCTACACAAAACAACCCTATCAACAAGAACACTTTATAAGAATTAACATGTAGCCAAGTGTGCACTTGCTGGTCTGCCACATTGTCACCGGTAGATTTGGCAAACAGAGGAAAATACAAAGCATTTGGTTATAAGAATCATGCTGTCCACGCCAGCGAAATGACGACGTACTAAATCAGAGACTTCTTACTACTGCTGTTTTTTCCTTCTTTTTTGAAGGATGAAAGCTGCCGTTCCGATAGTGAGTGCTGTTCCAATTATAACTATGCTAAGAACAACTGGGAGATAGAATGAGAAGGGGACAACTGGTACCCAATGGCTCGGCAAAACTACTGCGTCGATTTGAACTTGTTTTGAGGCATTGTCTATTCTTAATTGGTGATCATTAATGATAAACCATCCATCTCCATTCTCTTTTTGCATCCCATCAATAGTTATACTCCAGTTAAATTTGCCAATTTCGAAAGGAAAGGTGAATAACTGACTACCAATTCCTTGAACGGTGTAGTTTATACCTGGTTCATAGGAATGCCAAGTTAGAGGGGTAACGCCGGTGATTGTGAGATTACATCCTTGAGCGGATACGCCTAGGTTTGCTGGGTAACCTGCTTGCAGGATATATGGTAGCACATTTCGCCCGGTTACATTTGACGCAAAGTTCCCAGCATTTATCGCGTAGCTGCTTAGAGTTAGGTTGGTAAATTCCCAAGTATCGTTGTTTAGGTCCGCTTGATCATATGAACCATCGACTGCGAAGTTGATTGCTGCACCAGTCGAAGGTATTGAGAAATAGTCTTTGCTAGTAAAGTTTACGTTTGCTGGTGCAGGAGGTGGTAGAGGGGCTGTGTCAGAGCTTTCCGCTGTATGTTGAACGTTTATCTGCACATTTGAGGATACCTTGCCGGTGTGGATTACCAATTGCTTATTGTCTGTGTAATTCCATGATTCGCCCATTTGAGAAATATTGCCATTTATCATTACGGTCCATTCAGTCCATCTATTGGAGTTGGGGAAAAGGTCGTTTGCATCCAACGTTTGAGTTCCAACCCCTACAACGCTATACTTTATCCACTGTAACCCTACGGAACCTATCTCGGGTTGTGACCATGACTGAAGATAATTAATTGATACATTGCAGTTCTCAGCGGAGATATGCAGGTGCCCATTTATCGGATATCCGCCTTTTCCATCTGCATGTAACCCCGTGAAGTACCAGGTGCTTCCTTGAAGGTCTGCTGAGGTATAGTTAACTTCTGTTGCAAAGCTGATCTGGCTATTGAGAGCAGGTATTGCAAATGTATCTGTGGTTGATATTGATCCTCCTTGTGTGATGGCTAAATTGAGTGAAGCTGAGGTCAATAGCAAGAAAATGCAGGTAACAGACAGTTTATTCATACAACTCACTCATAGTACTCTTACTTCTTTTAGCTTTTGGCATTGATAAAAGGCTATTCGTTAAACTTTCTTTACTAAGCTTGAGCTAAAAGTAGAACGTATCGTCAAGTTATCTCTACCATCCGCTTGCTGAACGGGTATAGACATTTTATCAACGCCTAACTATATACAAAAACGGCTTCTCTTCAGCGGCAAGCGGCAAGCTATACCGCAGGGCATCAGTCGCATGGTCATTTTCCCTTACGTCTTCCCGATACTCCAGCAATTCGCTAATCAGGTTAACGCAGCGTTTGCTTACAAACTGGCGGGGCTTCCCATCGCTCGCAGGTGTTAGGCGACTGCCAAGTTCACGCAAGCCATCCTCACGTTTGAAAGTGTAGGGCTTAGCATCTAGACCTGCACGGCAAAGCTTCAAAATCGACTGAGGAAAACGTGCGTCACACCAAAACGTTCCCTCGCCCCATTCCTCTTGCAACTCTTTAGCCGCCTCAGCTAATTCTTCATCTGTAGTCTCCCGCTTATAGAACTCTTCCACTGCGTAGGCTCTACCGTCAGGATCAAAAGCGTTAACCACAATAGCGGAGGGCGCACTCCAACCGAAGTCAACCCCATAACTAACCCTATCAATCAACGCCTTATCAGTCAATTCCCGAATGTGCTTCGAGGAGTCAAAGGGCAAGCTACCAGCTGCAACAGTGGCAAATTTGCCGTAGATAAAGCGATCAGCTAAGCCACCCGTATGCGTCCGCACAATCTCCTTAAGGAACTCTTGAGGCAAAGTTGGGTTCTCAAAGATACTCCAACGATAAATCCTCATATCAGGAGAATTCGTCTCAGGGTTTTCCGTAACATTGTACAAGGGACTGCCGGGAGAATCAGTCGTTGTCGTAAGCCAAATGCCAGGCTGAATTGGAACCATACAGCGTCCACTCTTTCGGAGCCTACGCACAACAGTAAGCCAAGCGGTATCAAAATGGCGAACAAGCCGAGCTTCATCAATATGCGCATAATCAACGTTAGGGCCCTCAGCCTTTTCTGGATCGTCAAGACTGACAAACCACCACTGCGAACCGTTAAACCAATCCAACCGCATGTCGCCACGGTTAAAATCCGCCACATAGGGATTCTGAGTGAACGGGTAGGCGCAGCCAAAAAAGTCCTTGCTTTCCAAGGTTGGGAAAAGAATACGCTTCATCATAGGGTAACTTGGCTCAAAAATGAAGCCGACGCTCCCCGGATAATCCAGCGCCCAACGGATGTCCTCAGCTAACCCACATTTTGTCTTACCTGAACCAGTCCCACAGAGACAGGACCGTTGACTATAGACGCCTTTGCCCGCGTGGAAAGGAAGCTGAGCTGGATGTGGGCAGTAGCGAAGAAAATCAAGCCCCGGCGTCAGGTTTAGCTTTTCCAGCGGCATCCTTCTCAGCCCTTTGCGTCTCAGCAAGTTTCTCGTAGGCAGCCTTGATTTCAGGTGACGTCTCAAACGGCATAGCCAAGCTAACTGCAGATTGAATAACCTCAGGCTTCCGCTCCACAAGCCCGAGTTCCTGCGCCAGTTTTATCTGTTCAACTGTAATTTTCAGCGAAGTATTGAGAGCCCCAATCTTCACGAATTTATCCTTTGCACTTAGCGGTTTTTTGTCACCATCTTCAGTTAGCAACCCCATGGCTTCACGGTTCAAAAAGTCCAGCCGAGCCCTAAGAATCGTTGTTAACTGTTTGTCCTGCTCGATGGCATGCGCCCAAGTATCCATCTGCTCATAATCTTTGTAAATCGCCTTAGCCGAACACTTGAACTCTGAAGATAATGCCTGAACGACCGCACTTAGGCCGTTTCCCATTGCAATGAGGCGAACCATCCGCTGCCGACGCCTAAAGAGAGCTTCTCTCAAAGGTCTACCCCCGATTTTTCTACCAAAAAGTAGAATCGCCTCATGGCTTAGGCACTCCCAAATACTCCAAGCTAACTGTCAGCCGATCTTGCGCTCCACCGGTGTAAGCATGCCTCATGGACTTTTGCCAGCCCCTGTTGTTAATGTTCCCTCCGCGACCCGCGTGCGTTATTCGCCAGCCTCGTAAGCCACCGCGGATTAGCTGTGGATTGCTTGTGACAATTCGAAATGGGATATGCGATTGACGTTTGTAGAACTCAGCGACGAAAGTCAGGAGTCTTCGACCGATGCCAACACCTTGATAATCAGGCAGAACCACAAGACGGCTAACACGGTTATACTCGATTTTCATTTTGATTCTCTGCACTGCGATAAAAGCAACCGGTGCACCATCCAAAAAAGCCGCAAAACAACGGCAACCAACAGCCATAGATTCGTTCAGATAGTGATATTGCCTAAACACTCGCCAAAGGTCAGCGTCAACTCGGAAGATTTTGAGCTCAAGCTGCTGCCGTGTTCTTTTTTTTTTACCAAACACCATGTTGTCGGTATCGAGGACCCAGTCAGGCTCTAACCAATCGATGACGTCTCGGTGACATGTAACCACGATAAGCTGTTTTGTGCTTTTGCGCACTCCCTTGCTTATAGCGATGCAGGCCATGCGGGCAACTTCGCGGTCGATCACACTCGTAAATTCGTCAAAAACTATGCGGTTCCGCTTCATTAGCAATGCCCTGGCGATGTCGACGCGCATCTTTTCACCCTGGCTTAGACAGGCGTAAGGCTTAAGCCAGTCAGGCGGTGACGCGAACCCGACACTGCAGAGAGTTGCGGTAATCTGGGCAACCGTCAAGTCCTCTGGAAAATCGTCAAGAACGCAAGGCTCCGAATAGGTGAAGCCATTAACGAACTCCTGCGGAAAAAGCCTCTTAGCGATTGTCGTCTTGCCAGTTGCGCTTCTGCCGCAAATTACGCCAATCTTCCAAGCCTCAGTCTCAATCGGAAGGGACCCCGTAAACCGCTTATCCATCTTATCAGCGGTAATGGTGAAACTACTAGCGACGCTTTGTGCACGGAAACTGGTTGGTTTGTTCCATTCGACTACAATGTTAAAATCCGTACATCCTCACCCCACATATCCTTTAGCTTCCCAAAACGTTCCTCTTGCTGAGGCTCATCTTTGCATTTAACGACTACTTCGAAAGAACTATCAAGAAGGGCTCCTTGCTCGTTTTCCACATCATCAAGAAGTTTATCGTAGCGGTCAAGGGTCTCATCAGTTATGCCGAGAACACCCTGTAACTCTTCTTTTCCACCAGCCTCTCTTATGCGCTTGAATTCTTGTGCATCCAAGAGCTTGTCATGGGTACCTTTGAGCTTATTTAGGACCTGGCGCAGAATTCGCCGATCCACATCTTCCACGGGCAGCCGCAGAACAGGACCGAAAAACTCGCTATGTTCCAAGCATACATCGACGCGCTGCTCGCCATCCGTTAACATGCCATCTCTGTTAGTGACTATAGGATAAATCCAGCCAAAATCACAGAGGCTCTTCCAAGTGGACACCTTCTGTTTATCCGTCATCTTGTTAGGATTCTGACCGTCCCTCTGCAACAGGCGTAAATCCTCAACAATAACCCGGTAAGCTTCAGGAATAGTAATGGTTGTTTTAGCTTCCAATTCATTTGCTCCTAAACTTTTTTCACTAGCCCACGCTTGGTCGCAAGAATCCCGAGAAATTCCGCTCCTACCGCACTAAGTAATATGCAAAGGCTGTTGGGCGAGATGGCAGCGCTTGACGCCAAAGTTCCCAGACCCGTAAAAAAGGTGATACCGCTTATAATGGCCGCGTCGAGAACAGCACTTGCCCAATCAAACTTGCCCTTACTGTCCCGATGGCCTTGCACGCTGAGATGAATCTTGGAAGCGAGAGCCTCATAGTTCAGTTTGAGCATTGCTGCATCAAACAATCCTTTTTTGAAAGTTGCCAATATAATAGTTAACATGTAAGCTAAGAATGCTCCAAGAGTTACGCACGAGCCCAAAAGACTCATTCGGCCAACTGTCGTGCCAAGGTAAACATGACGACTAAGAAGAAAAGCACTCAAATTGTCTTTATTACAGCATCGAGGAAACTCAATAACTCAAATCAACAGCTGAGATGAGCGTTCTACAGAGGTTAGCTGTTTTAGGGATAGTAAACCGTATAACTCACCAGCATCAAAGATTAAGGGGCAATTACCGATGAAAAAAAATTTGCCACTTATTGCGTTCATGGCAACCATCGTTATTTTAGCTTCATTGGGTACCACACAAGTTGCCGCTGAACAGGACATACCCATACTAGGTTATCCCTATAATACAAGTGCGTGGGCCGGTAGTGGAGTTGAAGGCTACAGTCTCTACGGCTCTTTGTTTACCCTCAACGGAGACGCAAATATCACATCTATGTCATGTGAAATGGCAATGTATTTTGCCTCCCCTAATCCTACAGGTGTGCATTATCGATTTGCAATCTACCAGGATAATGCTGGAAAAGTTGGCACTCTTGTAGCACAAACTAAAGAAGGCATAGCAATCTCTGATATACAGGGAAATATGGAGCAGTGGAGAACTGCATATTTTGATTCTCCCGTATCATTACAAGCAGGTAAGTACTGGCTAATTGTAATCTACCAAACAAAACATGTTGGCATTCATATTCTTACCTTTTTGGAAGGAGAGGGAAATAATTTAGCGCCGTGGAACCAATCAAGATTTGTCATGTCCAGCGACTTAAGCAACGATACCTTACCTACCTCGCTTGAATCTCTTCACCCCTTTGACAAACCTGCTGGGCTCATCGCCATTTACGCCTCTGGACAGGGCACACCTTCAGTACTTCCTCCCCCGCCACAAGCATTCTACGGACCGACGCCCTCACGAGTTTTCCTAAGCTTCAAAAATATCGATCCTTCAACAGGCAGGTTCCAAATAGTTGGCAATCTAACATCGAACAACATTAGCGTCCCAAACGCGGATTTAACATTTTCATACAGAAAGAGCAGCCAAAGTGATACATCACTACAAGAGTTTTCTACAGTTACTACGGACTCAAACGGACGTTTTGCAGTCGATTGGCTACCGCCCGGCGTAGGCAACTACAATATTAATGCTACTTATCATGGCAGTGATTTGTATAGACCTGCGTTTGATGGCATAAACGTTTTAGTGGCGCAATTTAACGGAGATAACCAGGTGTTTTCAGTTGAGTCCAATTCTACAGTTACCGATATAGTGTATAATCCCGAAAGTGGCGAGTTGAACTTATCGGTTACTGGACAAACCGGTACAACTGGGTTCGTTGATGTCTATGTGAGCAAGGGTCTTGTCGGCAATGTTTCAGCCATTCAAGCCTACATCGACCAAAACCCAGTTGAATTCGCCGTATCAGAAACCGAGGACAACTGGATACTTCACTTTAACTATCATCACAGCTCCCACAACATAGTGTTCAACCTTAGCAGGGCAGAAGTAGTCCCTGAGGCAACAGTTTCATCGGCATCACCAACTTCAAGTCCCACCTTTCCTGAGCTATCTTGGTGGGTAATTGTGCCTTTGCTTCTATCTGTCTTCTTGGTTGCTGTGGTACTTAGGCATCGAAAAACCTCTAGCCACAGAGCGACGATGTGACCAAACGTGCCGAAACGGGACCTTCAAAACTTCACCTCGCCTAACCCACCGCTTTTCAGTTACGCCCACTCGAACCTGACGCTTCCCATCCAAATAGGCGCTGGTATGCAGAAAAGTGGTTTTTGCCCGAACTTCAACCAACCCACCCTGCGTGCTAGAAAGAACTTCCACGGGATAAATGCCCTTGAGGTAAAACTCGGTCATGGAGTTTTCTCCTGCAGAGCATCCGCTAAGAATAAGCGCAAATTAATGAGAATTAACGAAAATTCACTTAAAAATAAAAAGAAAGGGAAAAAGGACGGTACAAATGAACGTAAATATTGGCGGGTCCGACGGGAATTGAACCCGCGACCCCCGGATTAAAAGTCCGGTGCTCTAGCCTGACTGAGCTACGGACCCGCTCTATTTGGTTGCGGCTTGTAGACAAAGCAATAGGGGTTTTTTAGTATTTCGTTTCTAAACTCTTAAACAGTAGCTGATTTGTTGTTGTTTGTCGGTTCCATGGTTATGATTGATGTTTTTTAGAAATAGTTGTTGTTTCGGAAATTTTGAATTTTGTTTTTGTTTTGTTGGTTTTTAGACGGTTTTCCAGGTTAAAATATACTCATAATTATAACTATAACATATTATCTTCTTCCTTGATGTTTACATGAATATGTAATTTTTCCTAGTACTGAATCACAAAAAGTAAACTTGTTCATATACATAAAACCTTCCTCACAAAATGGGTTTTTACTATAAACTTGCAATTTTTATGCACTGCAAATTGTTTTTAATAGCTACCGATATATGTACATGTTAACAAACGTTATCTCTGTTTTTGCGATATGAGCTTGCGGTGCCCATAAATTGATTTCATGGAAATACACGTTTAAACGGTTAAATGAAGAATACGAACTAGCTACAAAAAAGAAGCAAGCCTTAGACAACCTTTGCTCATCAGGCAAAATCTCGCAGGCAACACGTGATTCATTCACAGCAGACATCATAAAAGCCATCGAAGACATCGAAAAGCAGCGTGCTGAACTCGGAGAAAAAATGAACACAAAAACAATAGAATTAGAAGGTCAAATCAAGACCTTAGAGATGCTTCTCGCTAACTATGAAATCCAGCATGTAGTGGGTGAAATCGACGATGAAATTTACACCCGCGAAATTGCCCTCCTCTCAAATACCCTTGAAACAACTCGAAATGAATTAGGCATAATAAGAGACGCGACAAACCAGCTTTGCCCTCCCGCGAAGCCACTAGAAGCTCCTGTTGCTCCCGAGCCAGTTGCTCCTGTTATCGAAGCGCCAATTGAATCAACCGCCGTGGAAGTTCCGGTTGAATCTGCCACAATCGAATCCACCGTAGTGGAAACAGTGACAGCCGAACCTACATCAGTTGAAACAGCGCCAATCGAAACTCCAACTGAAACTGCTCTAATTGAGGCTCCAGTAGCTGAAGCAGCTCCATTAGAGGAGCCAGTAATTGAAGCTCCAGCAGAAGCTGCAATCATTGAAGCTCCAATCGAGACAACACCTGCAGAAACCGCTCCAGCTGAAGCCCCAGCTGATACTGCACCCGTCGAGGCAGCACCAGTTGAAGCAGCCCCAATCGAGACCCCAGTCGAACCAGCTCCCGTTGAAACCCCCGCAGCAGAAGCCGCGCCAATAGAAACACCAATTGAAATTGCGCCCGCAGAAACACCAATCGAAAGTGCCCCGATCGAAGCCCCAACAGAAATCGCCCCAGCAGAAGAAGCTTTAGTTGAAGCAACCCCAATCGAAGCCAGTCCAGCAGAGGCTCCAGTTGAAGCAGCTGAAGAACCAGCCACAACAGAAATCGCTCCCGCTGAAGCCCCAACTGAAACCGCGACAGTTGAAACCCCGATAGTCGAAGAAGCGCCAATTGAGCAATCAACTGAAGAAGCTCCAATCGCTTTAGCTGAACCAACAGTTGAAATCATCAATGAACCAGTCATCGCTGAACCCTCAATCGAGGAAGTTGTTGAAGAGGCAGCTCCATTAGAGGAGCCAGTAATTGAAGCTCCAGCAGAAGCCGCGCCAATAGAGGAAACTATTGAGGCAGCTCCAGTTGAAGCCGAAGCTGAAATAGTTGAAGAAGTAATAGTTGAAGCATCTCAAGAGACCACTGCTCCGACCGAAGCAGTAGTCGAAGCCGCTCCAGAACAAGAGGCAGAGCCAGTAATTGAAGCTCCACTCCAAGCTTTCGAAGTAACCGAGCACGCCCCAGCAGAAATAACACTTGAAAAAGTAATGGAACAAGAAATAACAGAAGAAGTCATTCAACCGGTCATCGTGGAGGAGGCCCACATCACGGCCCACCCTTTAGAAGCGCCTCAGCAGGCGCCTTCGGAAGATATAGCGGAAGCCGACCAAACCACCCCCACAGAAGAAAGCGAAGAAAGCACAACTGAGTAAGCTAAGAACCCCGCTTCTTTTTTCTTTTTTATATTAATTAATTTTTGTTTCCATTTCCGGCGTATTTTTTATAAAAAATAAGTTCTCCACAAAAGAACTAAAAGAATTAAACTATTTCTCAAGGAGCCTTTAACGTAGCCAGTGAGAGCTGCTTCAGTTTGTAATTGGTCAGGGTTTTAGTGGGTCTGTGATTGTTAAGTTGATGTTTTTGTAGGTAATTTTTTGGTTTTTTAATAGCTGTTTATCATGCGTATACAGGATCGGGATTTGGTTTGCTAAAAAGTTGGCTATTAAAAGTGCATCTCTTCCGCCCAGTTCATACTGTACAGATAGGTTAAGAGCCATTGTACTTATTTTTCTGGTTTGGTTATAAAATTCTGTGTTGGGTAGACTTATGAGTGTTATTAGGACCTCTGCCGCTTTTTCAGGTAACCATTTCTGAGAATGCACCAGTACATGGTATGATTCATGGATTGTTGTCGGGTTTAGAGCAACCTTATTTTCAGGGGTTAATTCAAGCAACAGATTCTTTAGCGCTTCATGTTCGGGGTAAGCATCGTCAAGTGCATAGCAGAGGATGTTGGCGTCCAAACCTGCTATCATTCGCTTTTGCCCCAAATTGACTTCATTTTTTTAGGTGACCAATTCTCAGGTTTACCTGTTCGCTCATGTTTTGAGTTGATGATTCTTCTCAACTTTTCAGTGGCGTCCTCTTTTTTACCGGGGACAATTAGGAAACCTTCGGCGACTCTTTTTATGGTTGCAGTGTCTCCTATTTCTTCTCGGATTTCGGCTGGAATGCAGATTCTGCCTTTGGAGTCTAATTTTACGTTTACCTGTTCAACGAACTCCATTTTTATCCCACAGCTATAGTGGGAAAAGGCTGATTTAAAACTTGTCAAAAGAAAGAGGCTAATATTAAGACTTCAACAGGCTTTGAAGTAACCTTATGGCTGCCCAAGCTGCTAGTGCGCTGGTGTGTGGGTTGTCTGGGTGAGGCATGTTAATAAATCGAAAGGTCATGTCGCCGTAACGCCATTTAACGTTGATTTCATGTGTATTACGTGTTGTAGCTGGGTCAACTACGACTTTAACTTTGACTTTAGCGGGCTTAACTGTTAGAGCCAAGGTGGCGGCGACGTTCATTTCTCGTGGGAACTGCTTGGCGGCTTGCTCTGCGTCTCCTTCGAAGGTGACTGTTTCTTCTGTGATGGGTTTGCCCAGTGCCTTGGGGCTTTTTCGAGTGGTCAGCGTTATTTCGTCGATCCCTGCGTTAACGGCTGCCTCGATAGCGTCTAAGCCTCCGATGGCACCTGCAGGGAAATGCACTCGGGGATTGTTTGTGGGGTGATCAAGAAGTGCGCCTGTGCTCATGAAGATAAGCTCAGCGCCTGAAGCGACTAGCTTGTCATAGTACTGGTGGACTGCTCCTTGGCCTGCGGCTTCAACGATGACTTTGGGTTTAGCTTCCAATAGCTCATCGATGGTAGCAACGATTTTGACTGGGAACTTGAGTTGGTTCTTGAGTTTGACTGCTTGGTTAACGTCTATATCAAAGAGTACCAATTCGTTGCTGGCTACTATTTTGCGCTCGATTGCCTCCGCCAGTACGGTGCCGATTGCTCCGCAACCGATCAGTCCAACCTTCTTAGTCATGTTCTATCCCTAGTATTCGGGTTTGATGTAGACTTCGTATTGAGCGACTTGTCTGCCCTCGTTCGCTTCGGAGATGACTTGGATGGCCATGGTTTCGATTTTTAGAGTAGATTTGATGTCTACTTCTGCTTGACGGATTGCCTGCGCGGACTCATTGTCTTTGGCGACTACTGTAACGTTTTTGATTGGTGCATTAAGTGCCATCTTTTTCTCGGCTTTGTCGCGGCGGATTTCACTCATGACTGCGGTTACGAGGTCGCCGTCCTTTTCTGCGGCTTCACTGATTAGGGCACCATTGTATTTGGGCCAAGGTGAGACCTGTATGCTCTCATAACCCTTACCATCCTTGTACATGTACTGGTAGATTTCCTCGGTTATGTGTGGGGTGACGGGGGAGATGAGTTGAAGTATGTGGTAGAGTACTTCGTAGAGTGTGTGCTGGGCTGCGGCTGCGTTGGCTTTGCCATAAACTTCGGGACGATACATTCTGTCTTTAACGGCTTCGACGTAGAAGTCACAGAAGACGTGCCAAGTAAAGTTGCGAATTGCCTCGACTGCGATATTAAATTGGCATTTCTCAAATGCTTCAGTGACTTCTTTGGTTAGTTTCTCGGTTTTGCTAAGAATCCATTTATCAAGTAGTTGGAGTTCCATTTCGCAGTTGACTTTTGGATCGTAATTGGCAAGGAGGTTGCTTGTGAAGCCAGACACGTTCCAGAGCTTCACAAGGAAGCGTCTGCCGTACTCAACGTCTTGGACTCGGTAGGGAATGTCTGAGCCTGTGGCTCCTCCGCCTGCTGCCCACTGGCGGACTGCATCGGCGCCGTTCTTGTTGAGCGTCTCGGGTGCGGCTGCGTAGTTTTTGAGGGATTTGCTCATTTTTCTGCCATCAGCGCCCAAAACCATACCGTTGATGAGTACGCTGTTGAATGCGCGTTCATCAAATAGCGCCAAGTGTCGGACCATGAGGTAGTATGCCCATGTGCGGATGATGTCGGTTCCAGATGGATGGATACTTGCTGGGAACAGGCGTTTCCAGTCAGCTCGGTCAGGCCAGCCAGCATGAACCGCACACGTAATCGAAGAGTCCATCCAAGTGTCCATAACATCTTGTTCGCTTTGGAAGTCTTTACCGCCACAATTCGAGCATGAGTCTAATCTTGGGCGCTCAAGCTTGGGATCAATTGGCAACCAGTTTTCCTCAGCTACAATCAATTTGCTACAGCCCTTGCAGGTCCAAACAGGGATCGGAGTGGCAAACAGGCGTTGACGGCTGATAACCCAGTCCCAATCCAGAGCCTTCGCCCAGTCGATTAGGCGGTTGCGCATGTAGTCTGGGTACCAGGGGATAGCGTTCGCGTTATCCTCCACTTTATCGACTAGCTCCATTGTTTTCATAAACCATTGCTTGACTTCGAGGATTTCGACGGGGGCTTTGCAGCGGTCGCAGACGCCGACTTCATGCTGCATCTTCTCACTCTTTTCCAAAAGGCCAGCGGCTCGAAGGTCCTCAACGATGGCGGCGCGAGCTTTGTTGACATAGAGGCCAGAGTATTTGCAACCTGCCTCGCTGATCTGCCCGTTCTGAGTAATCAAACGGATAACGGGAAGCTTGTGCTTTATGACCGTTTTCACGTCTTCTTTGTCACCGTAGGTGCAGATTTGCATCGCGCCCGTGCCGAACTTGGGATCAACAGCCTCATCAGCTATTATGGTGACTTCTCGATTCATGAGGGGCACAGAAATTTTTCGACCTACATAATTGGCGTAGCGCTCGTCTTTGGGGTTGACCTCGACGGCAACGCAAGCGGGTATGAATTCGGGGCGTGAAGTGGCAATCAAGAGATATTCTTCGCTACCTGCTAAATGAAATTTGATGTAGTGTAGCATGCCTTCTTTTTTGACATGGTCAACTTCGGCATCGGCTATGGCGGTTTCGTCCCGTGGGCACCAGTTAACGGGGTGGGTGCCTTGATACATGTAGCCCTTCTTGTAGAGCTGAATGAAGCTGAGTTGGGTGCGACGCCAATAGTCTGGGTTCATGGTTTTGTATTCGGTTGTCCAGTCTATGGATGCACCCAGTTTAAGGATGCCTTCTTTCATCATGGCGATATATTTCTCTACGAGTTCGATACACCATGCACGGAACTGGTCAGGTGGTACATCACGTTTGCGTATGTTTCTTGCTTTTTCAACTTGGATTTCTATGCCTAAGCCGTGGCAGTCCCAACCTTGGGGGAAGAGTACGTTGAAGCCTTGCATGCGTTTGTAGCGGGCGACCATGTCAAAGTAGGTCCAGTTTAAGACGTTGCCCATGTGGAGTTCGCCTGATGGGTACGGCGGGGGAGTGTCGATGCTGAAGGGTACGCGGGTTTTGTCGTTCCAGTCGTAGTGGTAGATGCCCATTTCTTCCCATTTGGTTTGCCATTTACGTTCGATTTCGGCGAAGTTGTAGTCTTTAGGCATAGGTTGCATGAATATCATTTCCAATAGTATTTGACTTTAGCAAGACTAAGCTAAAACCTAAAAACATTACCCCAAGGCAATAACCCGCTAAACCGGTTAAGGTGACTGTAACATATTTCATGCTCTATTCTTTTGGAGCTGGCAGATGTATACTGAATGTTGTACCCGTGCCTGTTTGGCTCTCGAAGGTAACTGAGCCTCCTAATCTTTCAGTGAGGCGTTTAATCACTGCTAAACCAAAGCCTTGCCCTTTAGGTTTGGTAGTAAACATCGGAGTAAACAACTTGCCCTTAACATCATCAGGGATACCTACACCTGTGTCTTTTACTGTTAGAGTGATTCCGTCTGTTTGTTTTTCTCTGAAGCTTAAAATTGTTATTTTGCCTCCGTTGGGCATTGCTTGGATTGCATTCAAAGTTAAATTGACCATGATGCGCTTAAGAAAGTCAGGATCAGCTATCACCTTCTGGGCATCGCTAGCTACCTCATAGTATGTTGTTATGTTCTTGGGGATGCTACTGTTTGCTAATGCCTCTTCAATTATGGGTTCTATCTCAGTTTCTTGCATTTGTGGATTAAGAGGTTTAGCAAAGTCCTGGAGGTCTGCGACTATTTTATTTATGTAGAAGACGTTGTTTTCAATTGAGTCAAGACTCTCTTTGATACCTTCTTTAAACTCGCCTTCTGGTGTATCTTTTAGTTCTTGCCTTGCTAAGTATACGTCGCTAACTATTGCCTGCAGTGGATTACGAATATCGTGCCCAACCATGCCTGCAGTAGCCCCGATGGCGGCTAAACGTTCGGAATCTTGGAGTTGTTTTGCTCGTTGCACGGCGAGCTCTTCCATCTGACCTGCGTATTCTCCTAGCTTTTTCTGTGCTTCTTCTAAATCAGATTTGGACGCGGTAACAGCTTTCAATTTGGCTGTCATCTCATTGAAAGCTTGTGAGAGTTCACTTATCTCGTCGTTTTTCTTGGTTACTATAATGTAATCTAGATCTCCGGACCCTATTTTGTTAATTCCAGTCTGCAGGTCTGAGACGGATTTCAAAGTTTTTCGAAATAAAATAAAATATATGGTCGCCAAAAGACCCCCAAAGATGGTTATGAGTGACACGATAAGCAGACTGTTAGTTTCGTTGGTTTGATGAGCTTGGTCATCGATAACTCCAATTAATTGAGATGTGTCATAGGCAAGAGTTTGACTCTGAACTGCCATACTGCTCCATCTGATCTGAAAAGCAGGGTCAATTCTCACACTTACATTTCGGGAGGCGCTCCGTAAATATTTGACAACTTCGCCAAATTGAGAGTCAAGGTTCTCTATGTCCTTTTCGATGTTATTTGCAAGCATTTGCTGTTTAGGGTCATTGAGCTGAAGGTTTGTTATATCGTTAGTAAGACTAGAGCGCAATGTAGACCAACGTGTGGGTTGCAGGTTGTCTTCTTGATACAGAAAATAATCGATAGCGATACTGTTTAAGCTACTGACGCCTGTTTGGATTTTGACGAGAACGTCTTTTTGTGCGCTTAGATTGTTTAATTGCTGTTCCGTTGTTGCTACAGAGACCGCGATGATAGAGAATAGTATTGTGAATGTAACTATGCAAATTATCAGTTGCGTTTTTATTTTCATAATTATTTCCTCAACGGATTATGCTAACGGCTCCTGGTTTTATCGAATCGAGGCATTCAGTATGTATGTAATTGGTGAAGTCAGGAATCTGGGTTCGGTTTGTTATTTCCTTATCTATTAACCATCTTGCTTCGCTTTCCATAGCAAGAACAAGAGATTGGTCAATTGAGAGCGAAAAATGGTTTTGCTGCCATACCGTTTCTATGTATGCATCGCTGAAATTCATTTGCTGTTTCATTATAGTCTTGGCTTGGTCTGGATTGTTGAAAACAAATAATTCTGCTTGGTACATTGCAATGAGGAATCTACTGCATATCTCAGGATGCTCTGTTATCCACGATTTAGTGGCGATAGCCTGTGCATACAGTGGTTGATTGCTTTGTATTGACCAAACAATAGCATTATCGCCTAATCCCTCAGCTGCCAAATTAACCGAAGGTTGTGCTGTGGCGACTGCGTCGACTGAACCATCTCCCACTGCATTAACCCATTCTGCGGGGGTTTTTAGGTCGACTAATGCTACATCATCTGTGTTAATGCCGTTTAGGGTAAGAAACCTTCCCAAGTAGTAGTGTGCTATGGTTCCATAAGTTGTCCCAATGGTTTTACCTTTTAAATCTGAGAACTCGTGAATTCCACGGTCTGCTCGTCCTACGATGTAGATGAAGTTGCTCTTTGAGATGCTTCCGATTGTTTGAATGCTTTCTTGATTTAGTGCTTGGGTGACTAGAGGGAACTCGGTGGCTCCAACCACAAGGTCTGCTTCACCATTAATTACCCCCGCTAAAGCTGCTGAGCCAGTATCATATCGATGTACGGTGACATTTAGGGAGTTCTGGCTAAAGAAGCCCTCTTCTTGTGCAATCAAGAAGAGCAAGGTTGACTCAAACGGTGAATATGCTACGTCTATTGACTCAAGTTTGCCCACGCTGTTTTGAAGATTGTTTAGAAGTAGAAATGAGCTTAACCCTATGATGGCGGCTAAGATAGCGGCGACTATGACTATCGCTGAGCGTCTAGAATTCATGTGGGTTAGCCCTTAGTTTTAATCATTTATTATCTATTTATAATTATTCGGTAGACTTGGGATTCTCAGATAATCTATCAAAATAGGAAAAAGGCAAAGCCTATATGAATCAAAACAGAATATTCACGGTAGTTCTTGGGGAGCTGGGAAACGACCCGGCTGAGAGGACAGTACCTTCTGTCGACCCTGCGAACCTGAACCAGGTAATACTGGCGGAGGGAAAAAGAAACGAATACCCACCCCAATCAACCATCTAAACCTTACAAACCAATATTTCAAACCAAAATTCTTTCAGAAATAATAATTTTTGTTGCTTTGGCTGGTGCTTTGTCCCTTGTTAGCCATTTTTTCTTCAGCCTGCCCCAAGGAGGCTCCATAAACCTTGGTATGGTACCCATTCTTTGGCTATCGATTCGACGTGGACCTAAAATCGGTATATTTGCCGGTGTAGTCTTTGGCTTTGTCGACTTCGCGTTGACGCCGTCCTTTATAGTGCATCCTGTGCAGCTGATCCTTGATTATCCTTTGGCGTTTGCGTGCTTGGGTTTAGCTGGTTTGTTCCGCAATCT
>JAEAMG010000561.1_pt1 | contig 40117 bp, 24 predicted proteins | sample 8958741 | NCBI WGS metagenome assembly JAEAMG01 (sample SAMN16933256, study PRJNA681125) | bioreactor sludge metagenome | isolation source: anaerobic bioreactor treating anionic surfactant - SDBS | place: India: Bengaluru | collected 2019-02-28 | reverse complement strand
CCCCCCCCCCCCCCCCCCCCCCCCCCCCCCCCCCCCCCCCCCCCCCCCCCCGCTATTCTGTTGGGGACGGTTTCCTGTCTGGCGCAAACGCCTCAGGCGCTGGAGATCCATGGCGCGCCGGTTCAGCAGAAGCGTGCGGAGCTTGTCTGGACGCGGGTGGTCTGTAAACAGCCGGGCCGGTATATCGGGTGGCCCACGGCCTGTCTGCGCAAGAACGGCGAACTGCTCGCTGTTTTCTCCGGTGACCGCGATGCGCACGTCTGCCCGTTCGGCAAGGTTCAGATGGTCCGGAGCGCGGATTTTGGCGAGACCTGGTCAGCGGCACAGACCATCTGCAACACGCAGTTGGATGACCGCGACGCGGGGATCGTCGAGCTGCCCAACGGCGATCTCGTGGTGGCCTGGTTCACGTCGGTGGCGTACATGGGCAGTATCCGCGACCGGAGCAAACTGAAGCCGGGTTCACCGCAGTTCTACTGGTGGCTGCACGACGAAAAGATTCCGAAATCGGTGAAGCAGGAGTGGCTCGGCTACTATACGACGCGTTCCGGGGATGGGGGCAAGACGTGGGAGCCGCCGGTCAAGACCTACGGCTCTGCCAACCACGGGCCCATTCTGCTGAAGGACGGCCGGCTTCTGCTGGTCGGCCGGCGCTGGCTGGGCGACGGCACCTCGGCGGTGTGGAAGGACATGAAGCATGAGTTGCCGGTGGAGGAGTCGCGGGACAACGGACGCTCGTGGCAGGTCATCGCCATGATCGAGCCCACGCCGCCGGATGAGATCGGGCAGTTCCATGAACCGCATCTGGTTGAAACGGCTGACGGCAGGCTGGTTGCCCAGTTCCGCTTCCACGCCAAACCCGCGCCGGGCAAGAAGGCGCGCGACGAGGCGCAGTGCCTGTTGCGGCAGGCTGAGAGCAGTGACGGCGGCAAGACGTGGACGCGCATGGTCCCGACGCAAATCCAAGGATATCCGCCGCATCTGCTCAGGTTGCGTGGCGGCAAAATCGTGACGGTCTACGGACGCAGGCTCGGTCCTGCCTTCGGCGAATACGCATGTCTCAGCGATGACCAGGGCCGGACCTGGGATGTGGCGAATGAGATCAAGTTGGCCGGGCACTTCGACGGCGACCTGGGGTATCCCGCTTCAGTGGAGCTTCCCGACGGCGCGATCCTGACGGTTTATTATCAGGCAGAGAACAAGGGCGAGCAGACCTGCCTGATGGCGACGAAATGGCGGATAAGGGAATAAGTGTGCGGCAAGTGGCGGGAGTCCTGTTCGCGCGTTGCATGGAACCGCATTCAGCGGAAGGTGGGAGGTGTCGGAATGAGAAGTCGGTGCTTTGTTCTGTCGTTTCTGGGGGCTGCAATCGTTTGTCACGGTGCGACTGAAAATGTCGCGTTGAAGAAGCCTTATACGCTGTCGCCGAAGCCGGGTTACCGGTATTGCACGGATCCCGACGACAAGGTGCAGGTAACGGACGGGGTGTATTCGAAGGGATATTTCTGGACGCAAAAGGAGACGGTGGGCTGGACTCATGCCGCGCCGGTCATCTGCACGATTGACTTGGGAAAGGTTGAGCCGGTCTGCGGCGTGTCGTGGAGCACGGCTGCGGGCAAGGCGGGTGTGACGTGGCCCGAATGCCTGTACGTGCTGGTCAGCGAGGACAAGAAGTCGTGGACGTATCTGGGGGATCTGCGCGTGTTGGGCACGGAGGACAACGTGCTGCCCGAAGATAAGTATGCGACCTTCCGTTTTGCCTCAGACCGCATGAAAGGCCGCGGTCGATATGTCTGCGTGGTCGCGGCGGCTCAGCCCTATTGTTTCATCGACGAAATCGAGGTGTGGCGCGGACCTGATGAATGGCTGCAGGGCGAGATGCCGGGAAGACGCACGGATGACCCCAAGCGCTTCTATTCGGAAGTGTGCATGAGCTCGGGCGTTGCGGCACGGTTGCGCGAGGATCTTCAGGCGATTCAGGCTCAGGCGGAGTCCCTGGGATTCGCGTCTGTGGCGGCTGAGCTGAAGATGAAGGAGGGGGCGCTGAAGGCCCGGATTCCCGTCGAAGCGGAGAGGGTGTCGGATGGTTTGCGGACGGTGTTGCCGTACGAGGGGCTCCACACATCGATCTTGGCGCTTAACGCGTCGGTGTTGCGGGCGGCGGGGGTGCTGCGGCCGCTGGTGTGGCAGAGCAACCGCTGGGATCCTTTGACGCTGACGGCTGTGCCGTTTAAAAGGTCCGGCGTCGAAGGGATCGCTCTCGACCTGATGCGCGGCGAAGTGCGGGGCGAAACGTTCAACATCAGCAATCCTGACGATAAGGACCTCAATCTTGAGCTGTCGTTGCACGGTTTTCCTGACACGGTGCGGGTCGAACTGCGTGAGGTGCTTTTTACAGACACGCAGAGCCGGACGCCGGTGGCGGCGGCGTTACGCCGGATGGGCCTGGATGAGCGGGGCGTGGCCCGGCTTGTCGTGCCTTCGGGATGTACGCGCCAGGTGTGGGTTTCGTGTCAAAGGCCGAGTGGCGAAGCCAAGGCCTACGAAGGAGGCATCCGCCTGTCTTCGGACGACGCGCGGTTCTCGAAAGACATCGCCTTGCGCGTCAACATTAGAAATCTTGATTTCCCGAAACAGCCATCCATGCATGTGGGCGGCTGGGACTATACGCACGGTAAGGCCGACTATTATCGGGCGCCGGGCAATTTTGCCGCGAACCAGGCGCTGATGCGGGAGATGTATGTGGACAGCCCGTGGGCTGGCTCGGCGGTCTTTCCGAATGGGGCGGTTTTCGATGCCGAGGGACGTTTGCAGAACGGGGACGCTCTGGACTTCGCTCAGTGGGACGCCTGGGTGACGAGGTGGGCCGGGGCGCGGAACTACTGTGTCTTCTTCTCGGTGGGCTCTTCGTTCAGCGGCGAGAAGATGGGCACCCCGAGGTTTAATGCCATGGTGAGCGCATGGCTGGGCGCGTGGGTGCGGCACATGGAGAAACAGGGCCTCAAGGCGCGGCAGCTTGTGATTCTGCTGGTAGACGAGCCTCACGAGCTGAGCCAGGATGAGGTGATTGTGAAGTGGGCGGCGGCGGTCCGTTCGGCGAATTTGGGTGTTGTCCTGTTTGTGGATCCGACCTACACCGATCCGGGGAAAGGTGATCCCGCGATGTTCGCTGCCAATGATATCCTGTGTCCCAACACGCCGATGCTGGTGGAGCAGGGTTGGCCGTTCCGTGATTTTTACGTGCGCCAGAAAGAGTCGGGCAAGACGCTCTGGCTCTATTCGTGCAGCGGCCCTGCCAAACTGCTGGACCCGATCACCTATCACCGGGCGCAGGCGTGGATCGCGTTTCAGATCGGGGCGGAGGGGTCCTTCTACTGGGCGTTCGGATGCGGGGGGGGCATCGGCGATTCATGGAGGGCTTATGCGCAGGCCCACAGCGAGTACTCCCCGTACTTCGTGGGGCCTGACAGCATCATGGAAGGTAAGCACAGTGAAGCGGTGCGCGAAGGGGTTCAGGATTACGAGTATCTTCGGATGCTCCAAAACAAGGTGACGAAGATGCGCGCCTCCGGAGCGGATGCCGCGTGGTTGAAGCGGGCCGAGGGGCTGCTGACGGACGGCGTTGCCGAAGCCGTCGGCGCCGTGGTCTCGTCGAACATGTTTTGGAAAGTCGCGAAGGACCGCTCCGCGATGGACGCGGTTCGGGTGCGCGTGCTGGATGCTTTGGAATAGGCCTGCCGCCCGGCTATTTGTGCAGGCCGATGAGGAAGTCGTGGGCGGTGATACCCAGTGAGACGCGGCCTGACGCATCGGCTGTGGCGGTCCGCGTCTGCCGCGTGTCGAGATCGTACACGGCGATCTTGCGCCAGGCCTCGCGCAGCGTGAGGGAGGCTTCGGCGGGCTGCACGGCGCGCAGGAAACAGGGGCGGGGCGGCGCGCCGAAATCTTTGACGCCGCCCGCGACGTTGCGCAGGTACAGCAGGGCCTGATCGTTCGTGTCCGCGGCCAGTGTGGCGATCTGCCAGCCTTTGGCGGGTGCCGCGACCGTAGCCGGGAGCGTCACGCTTTCCGGCGTCTGTTTCTCCAGGTCGATGCGTACGGCGTAGGCGCTCGCCGCGTTGGTCGCCACCGTGTCGAAATCAACGCCGAGGTCGAGGAGTCGCAGGGCCATCGCCGCGTCGCGCGTGTCGCGCCGTGTCAATGGATGCAGAAGCGCGACGGCGGGGCGCTGGCGCTTCAGGGAGGCAAGGTCGAGCGCGAGCGCGTCAAAGGCCGGTTGCACCTTCGCATATTCCTGCGCTTCGAGATCGTGCATGAGGGTCCAGTAGAGGCAGCCGTTCGCGCCGCAGCAAACGGACATCCAAATCTGGTCGCGCGTGCCGCGCGCGGCAAGTTCCGGCTCGATCTTCTTGACCTCTTTCTGCCAGCGGTTCTGGTTGAGCCCGCCTTCACCCGTATACATGGGCAGGCCGCTCTGGGCGCTCCACTTGCTTCGGAGGTAGATGACTGCGCCGTGGTCGGCCGGGGCCTGGCCGTCATTATAGGGGTGAAAGCTGTAAAGGTCGCAGCCGGAGTCGCGCCAGCGCAGCGGCTCGGGCCAGTCATGCGGACCGGGATTGCCAAGGATCAGCGTGTGCGGGTCGATGGAGCGAATAAAGGCTGCGGTGGCGGCGCACCAGGACATGGGCGGATACACCATCTCGTTCTCAAATTCGTAGCAGAGCACTTCTTCGCGGGCCGCAAGGACGGGCAGAAGTTCGCTCAGGTAGTCGCGTTGGCAGGCCAGGGCGTCTGGATCGCTGTACCGTAGCGCGGCGGAAGCGAGTGTTTCTTTTTTAACCAAAAAGCGGGCGCGGTGTGGCGGCAGGCCGGTCAGCTGTTCAGGCGTGTAATGCGGCAGAACGATCTTTTCCAAAATCGCGCGCGACACATAGGGCGGCTTGTCGTAGTCCTCGAAGAGCGCGACGTTGAAACGGATTCCGTAAGGGCGGGCGAGCTCAAAGAGATGTAAAGTGGCTTGGAGCTGTACCGTGTCCACCCGCCCCACGAGGTCCATGTTGCGCAGCATCAGGCGCAGGCAGTTGATGCCGCGCTCGGAACAGTGCTTCAGGTAAGCGCCAACGGCCGCCTCGGTTTTTGCGCTCCAGGGGAACCCCTCGCTATAGGGCGAAGGGCCGCACGGGAAGAGGTCCACCGAGCGGCCGATGGAGCCGTCCGCGTTGAGCCGGTGAGGCCAGTTCGCGTAAAGCCCGCCTGTTGGAAAGTAAAGCTTGCCGGCGGGAGTGGCCAAGTAGCCCTTTGCATTGATCCGCACCGTCTCTTTGCGGTAGGCGACTGTGGAGATGTTCGTTTCTCCGCGGTTGCCCTTGTCATCGGCGAGTGTGATGCGATGCTTCGCAGGCTTATCGCTCGGGCAGTCGATCAGGACGATGGCTGGATTGCCTTTGATGCGATCCGCTGCGGCCGGTTTGTTGCCTGAGAGTGTCCATCTCGCTTTCTTGATGTCCGCGGGCAAGGGGTTTCCGAACGCGTCGAGACCTTGGACGAAGAGCTTTGCGGTTGGAGCGCGCAGGTCGATGTAAGCCTTTTCAGGGGAGAGGCGATACGAGGCAAGTGCCGCAGGAGCGACGCGCAGCTTTCCCGTGACCGTGTGCAAAGGCTGGCCCAAATCGCCCGCCAAGCCCAGCGTCCAACCGCATTCGCCTGAGCGCGTAAAGGTCGGCAGTGTGAGGGTTGAAGTCTTGCCTTGAAGCGTGTTTCTGATGTAGGCTGTGCCATGTTCTGTGGTGATGAGTGCCCACGTCACGGGGCTGGCGGCGAGCCGGTCGCCGTCGACGCCATAGGTCTTGACTGAGGCCGTGCAAGGCTCCCCCGCGGTAACGGTTTTGGGGAAAGACGGCGCGATTTTCAGGATGAGGTTGCGGGCTGCCACGGAGTCGCGTGTGAAGGTCGGGCCCGCGATCACGACAGGAGGCTCGGGCAGGATCCTCACGGCGTCGATTTCAGCGAGGACATCGCGTTTGTCGTTCGTGGTGTCAATGCGCAGGGCTCGGAATTCTCGACCGTCCCAAAAGTCGGGGAAGCATGTTCGGAGGTCGAATGAGAAGGTTTGAGCGTCGGTTCCCTTCACGTCGAAGGCAAACGATTTATGGCGCCCCTCGCGGTCGGTTACGAAGAATTCCCACTGGGCGTGCGGGCATGATTGGCGCACGCGCAGTTCAAGCGTGCGGTAAAGAAGCGAGTTGATGTGCAGGTCTCGTGCGTTGGGGGATGTGCCGAACATGTTGCCGAAAATGAAATAGGGGTCGGTATCTTTGACGGGAACCCGGAGCCAGCCTTTTTCGACCGTGATGGGACCGATGTGGTTGGGACGGTTCCCCCACGTGACAATGCCGCACTGGGTGCCGTTCTCAAAATCCCAGGCATATCCCAGCTCGTTTTGCGCATAATCGCAAAGAAGCCGCGGCGCTTCCTGTAACTTCGGCGAGAGGGCCGCGCCGCCTTGGTAGGCGATCACGGTGCGGGGCTTCGTGGGCGTGAGCGTGCCAGGCAGGACAAAGGTGATTCCGGTTTCTCCGACGTGGACCGGCAGTGCCGCGTCAGGGAATTCGGAATCGACGAGCACCAGGTTCCCGTTGGAGGCGGGTGCGCGGAGTGTGACCGCGGGGTCGCGCAGGGGGAGCGGGGTTTCGATCAGGAAGACGGACCGGTGCGTGGCGTCCGCGTGGTGCCAAGGCAGGGAGGCCTGCGCGTTGGCGGTGTCAAGAACGGTGAGAGCGGCAGCAAGGAAGAGAAGTGGTTTCATAGGATAAGGTGAAGGTAGGTTAGCGGGTTACGGGCTTCGGGCGCAATGATTTTCGGCATGATTCAACGGGAATTAAGGTGTATAGTCTGCCCTGAACTAGGTGCCGCTGTGGCTGGAGGATGTCATGAAAGTCTGTGCGTGTCTGCTTTTTATTATGAGCGTCAGCGTGTCGTGGGCGCAAACAAACGATTTTGAGCGGGCTTGGAAAGAGGTGCGTGTCTCGGCTGAAAAGGGTTTGCCGAAGCAGGCCATCGAGACGCTTGTGTCTATTGAAAAGGAGGCGGTGTCGCAGCGGCAGTGGGATCATGCGGTCAAAGCGATCGCCGGTCGCATCAGGCTTGAAACGGAAATTCGGGGAAACAAGCCGGAGGAGATGATACCCGAACTGCGGGAGGTGACGGCTCGTGCGCCGGATCCGATGAAGCCCTTTTTGGAGCTTTTGGTGGCGCATCAGTATTGGCGGTACTTCAGCGACAACCGCTGGCGTTACAGCCTGCGCACGCAGCTCGCGGGCGGGGCAGGCGATGGCGATATCGGGACCTGGAGCTTGCAGCGCATTCTCAACGAGATTGAGGCGCAGTTCCAGCGAGCGCTCGTCTATGAGCCGGTGCTGAAACAGATTCCCGTCGAAAAGTATGGCGCGCTGTTGGAGCGGGGCACGGTTCCCGACGCGTACCGCCCTACACTCTACGATTTCATTGTGTATGAGATGATCGACTTCTATGCGCTTGGCGAACAAGCCGGCGCGAAGTGGGAGGACAACGTAGAGCTTGCGGCGGATGGCCCCGCACTTGACGAAGTGCCCGGTTTCCGTTTCATCATCCCCGATGAGGCGGCACAGCGTTCGCACGTGTTGCGCGCGTTGCGGCTCTTCCAAAACCTGCTGGCGTTCCACGAGGCGGATCAAGATCCTGCCGCCTATGCGGACGCGGATTTGAATCGCTTGCAGTTCTGTGGCAATCAGGTCGTGGGAGATAGCCGCGATGCGCGCTATTCGGTTGCGCTGGACCGGTTCGCCTACAAGTGGAGGAAGCTCGACGTGTCGTCGCGGGCGGATGCTTTGCGCGCGCAGTTGGCTTTTGATCAGGGAAAAGCCGGGCTGGCGCTGATGATCGCGCGGAACGGTGCGGCGGCATTCCCGAATAGCATAGGCGCGGCGCAGTGTCGCAATCTGATCGCCGAGATCGAGGAGCCATCCGTCTCGTTCACCTCCGAGCGCGTGTGGTGCGAACCTTGGCCGGAACTGGCGATCACCTATAGAAATCTCGGGCAGGTGCATTTCCGAGCGGTGCCGGTGACGTTCGAGGAGATGTTCGTGAGCCGTAAACGGTATTTGTATCAGAGCCATGAAGCGGGTGCCGCTCTGCTCAAACGCAAGCCCCTGAAATCGTGGGGCGTAGCTTTGCCTCCCGTTTCTGACTATCAGCAGAGCACGCATCATGTGCCAGTGCCGAAGGATTTGCGTCCGGGATTGTATGCGGTCTTTGCTTCCGCCGACGGATCCTTTGTGGCGTCGGGTAAGCCGGTTTCATGGGGTCTTTTTTGTGTCTCCGATCTGGCGCTCGTCGTCGAGCAGAATCCGGACCGCGTTCAAGGGTATGTTCTGACTGCGCGGGACGGTGAGCCTGTTGCGGGCGCGCGGGTTGAGGTGTGGCGTTTTGATCGGTCGGATAAATACAGGCGCGAGCAGACGATCTTGACGGGTGAAGATGGCGCGTTTTCTGTCTTAGGGGATCAGGCGGGAGAGTTGCTCCTTCATGCGGAAAAGAATGCTGCGGTCGCACAGACGTGGGACCCGATCTGGAAAGGAAACGAGCGGGAGCGGGGCCTGCAGCCCGAGTCCCGTGTGGCCTTTTTCACGGACCGGGCGATTTATCGGCCGGGACAAACCGTGCAGTACAAAGGCGTCTGTTTTGTGTCGGACAAGCAGAACGGCCAATATCATACGGTGAGCAGCAAGACCGTTATCGTGAAATTCAGCGATGGGAGCGGTAAACGGATCGCCGAGCAGACGGTCAAGAGCAACGACTATGGATCTTTCTCCGGAAGCTTTACGGTGCCGCGTGACCGCGGCACGGGGCAGATGTCGCTCAAAATTGAAGACATGGGGCAGACCGTGTTTCGGGTGGAGGAGTACAAGCGTCCTAAGTTCGACGTGAAGCTCAAGCCCTCGTCAACCGGCGGACGGCTGGGAGCCATGGTGTCGTTAGACGGACATGCCGTCTCCTATTCAGGTGTGCCGGTGGGTGGCGCGAAAGTGACGTGGCGGGTTGTGCGCGAGGTCCGTTACCCTGTTTGGCGGTATGGGTTCGGACGGGGAGACGCGGCGCAGGAGATTGCGCGGGGGGTGACCGCATGTGACGGGGATGGTGCGTTTGCCGTATCTTTCTTTGCCAAGCCGGATCCGAAGGTGCTGGAAAAGGACGAGCCGGTTTTCACCTTCAAAGTCACAGCGGATGTGATGGATTCGACGGGTGAAACGCGCACGGGAGAGCGCGGTGTGGCGCTGGGTTACACGGCGTGGCAGGCGACGCTCACCTGCGGCGCGTGGCAGACGACGCAAAAACCGGTGGGCCTGAGCGTCCGCGTGCAGACACACGATCGTGAAGACGTCGCGGCGGCGGGGAAGCTGAAGGTGTTCTCTGTGAAGCAACCGGAGCGGGTTTTGCGTGTTGATTTCGACGGTAACGCCTATAAGGGATGGGGTGTCTCGCCTGTGGGCACGGAGGACGATCACTCAAACCCCGAAAACTGGCCGGATGACCTCGAAATCGCGTCTGAGCCGGTAAAGACCGACACGAACGGTGTGGCGAACGGCAGCGTCCCGCTGAAGGCCGGCCTCTACCGCGTCCGTTTCGAGACGCTTGATCCGGCGGGTAAAACCGTGACCGCGCGGCAGCTGGTGCGCGTGATCGATCCGGATGCCAAACGGCTGAATATCAAGGAGCCTGACTATTTCGAGGCTGAGTCCTGGCGTGTTGAGCCGGGAGAAACTTTCCGGGCGGTGTGGGGCAGCGGCTATAAGACGGCGTCGGCATTGGCGATCATCGAGCAAAACGGCAAGGAGCTGCTTCGGTTGCGGACCGAGCCCGGCGTGACCCAGCACAGGATGGAGTTCCCGATCACCGAAGCGATGCGTGGCGGGGTATGGGTGCGCACGCTTTTCGTGCGCGAGAACCGGGTCTATACGCATAGCCGCCTCGTCGAGGTGCCGTGGAGCAACAAACGGCTTTCACTGAAGTGGGAACATGTCACGTCGAAACTGGAGCCGGGAAAAAAGGAGACGTGGCGTGCGGTGCTCACGGATGTGAAGGGTGACAAAGTCGTTGCGGAGGTGGTGGCCGCCTTATACGACCGTTCCCTCGACGCCTTTGCCCGGAATCACTGGATGACGTCTTTCGATAGCTCGTTTAAAAGCTGTGAGATGCGCTGTCCTTTCAGATTGGCGAATGGAAGCGTCTCTTTTGACCATCTGCTTGGCGACTGGAAGCGTGTGCATGAGCCGGATGCGTGGTCGTATCGCGGGTGGCCGGGCAGCTTCCGAATGAGCAGAGATCGGAAATACGGTTGGAGGGAAGCGCGTTTTGAAGAAAACGTCCCGGACGAAATGAGATTGGATATGCCGGCGCTGGGGGGGGCTTTGCCTGCGGCTCCCGCAAGCGCACCCGTGAAATCGAAAATGATGAGTGGGGCCGCCATCGATGCCGATGGGACGGCGGGTAGCCTGCCTCGGGAAGCCGCGGAGCAGCCGCAGGCACAAGGCTTCACGCCGAGGCGGAACTTGCGGGAGACGGCATTCTTCCTTCCCCATCTTGTGAGCGACAAGAACGGGGTTGTCACCCTGAATTTCACCATGCCCGAGGCGCTGACGGGATGGCGCTGCTTGGCCTTCGCGCACGACACGCAACTGCGCGGTGGATATCTGGAGGCTGAGGCGGTGACGATGAAAGACTTGATGGTCGAGCCAAACCCTCCGCGCTTCGTTCGCGAGGGCGACGAGGTGGTGTTTGCGGTCAAGGTCTCAAACCGTTCGGACCAGCGGCAAAAGGGGCGCGTGCAGCTGGACTTCCTCGATGCGGCCACCTTGCAGAGTGTGGATGCGCGGCTCGCGAATGTGAAGCCGGATCAAGATTTTGTGCTGTTGCCTGGCTTATCGAAAACCTTTGAATGGCGCCTTCGTGTTTCGGACGGTCAAGGCTTTATGACCTACAAGGCGGTGGCGGTGACGGATGATTATGTCGACGGTGAAGAGGGGTGGTTGCCGGTGCTTTCGCGGCGCGTGGCGGTGCAGGAATCGTTGCCGCTGCCTGTGCGGGGTAAGCAGACCAAGACCTTTTCCTTTGCCTCGCTGAAGGCGTCAAAGGACTCCCAAACGATCAGTCACCAGAACCTGACGGTGCAGATGGTGTCTCAGCCCGCGTGGTACGCGGTCTTGGCGTTGCCTTACCTGATGGAGTATCCGCACGAATGTTGCGAGCAGACTTTCAATCGCTATTATGCCAACACGCTGGCTCGGCACATCGCGGCCAGCGATCCGAAGATCCGTTCGGTCTTCGAGCAGTGGAAGGGGACGGACGCGCTCAAGAGCCCCCTTGAGAAAAACGAGGAGATGAAGGCGGTCATGCTCGAAGAGACGCCTTGGCTGCGCGAGGCGGTGAGCGAAAGCGCGGCGCGGCGCAATATCGGGCTGCTGTTCGATGAGGCGCGGCTGATCGAGGAAAGCGCCTGCACGCTGAAGCGTCTGGCCGAGGCGCGGATCTCCGACGGATCGTGGCCCTGGTTCCCGGGAGGGAACCGGAACGACTTTATCACCTTCTACATCGTGGCCGGATTCGGACGGCTGCGGCAGTTGGGCGTGCCGGCGGAAATGGGGTTGGCGGTCTCGGCACTGCCGCGTTTGGACGCTTGGCTGACGGATGAGCACAAAGCGATTCTGCACCGCGGCAGCAAAGAGTCAAATCACCTGACGCCGACGGTCGCGTTCGCGCTTTACGCCCGCAGCTTCTTTCTCAAGGACCGGGCGGTTGGCAAGGCGGACCGCGACGCGGTCGACTACTTTCTCGCGCAGTCTAAACAGTATTGGCCGGCGGCGGGGCGTCAGTCGCAGGCGCATCTGGCGTTGGCGTTGAAACGTTGGGGCGATGAAATCACGCCTGCGGCGATCCTGAAATCGGTGCGCGAGTTTGCGACGGTTGATGATGAGCTGGGGATGTTCTGGCGGGACGCGGAGCGTTCGTGGCGCTGGGAGCGTGCGCCGGTTGAAACGCAGGCGCTGCTGATCGAGGCGCTGCAGGAGGTGGCGGGCGACACCGGGGCTGTTGAGTCTTGCAAAGTGTGGCTGCTGAAGCAGAAGCAGACTCAGGGCTGGAAGACCACCAAGGCCACAGCGGACGCGATTTACGCGCTGCTGCTGAGGGGGAATCAGTTGCTCGGGTCGGATGCGCGCGTGGAGGTCGCTCTCGCTGGTAAGGTGATCAAGCCGGAACAGGTCGAGGTCGGGACGGGTTTTTATGAGAAGCGCTTGGGTCCTGCCGAGATCCTGCCGGAGATGGGAAACGTGACGGTGACCAAGCGCGACGATGGCGTGGCGTGGGGTGCTTTGCATTGGCAGTATCTTGAGGATCTGTCCAATGTGAAGCCTTACGAGGGCACGCCGCTGTCGGTGCGTAAGCGCTTGTTTATCAAAGAGCACACGGCGCGGGGGCCGGTCCTGAATCCCGCCGCGGGGGTCGTGCCGCAGGGCGCTGAGTTGGTGACCCGGCTTGAGTTGCGCGTGGACCGGGATATGGAGTATGTGCATCTGAAAGACAGCCGTGCCAGTTGCGCTGAACCGGTGAACGTGCTGTCGCGTTATGTGTGGCAGGACGGCTTGGGATATTACGAAAGCATGCGCGACACGTCCGCTCACTTTTTCATCGATTTTCTTCCAGCGGGTGTCTACGTGTTCGAGTATTCCTGCCGTCTGCAACAAAAAGGCGTCTTCCGCAGTGGCATGTCTGAGATCCAATGCCTCTATGCTCCGGAGTTCAACAGTCATTCCGAAAGCATGCTTCTGAGAGTAGGGCAGGAATGAGGCGTTAGCGACTGGGTTGACACGGCTGGTCGTGCTCTCGATTTGCCTGCGAAAGCGTGCCGGGTGCTCTTCGGTCCCGGAAAAAGCCCTGCAAGAGGGAGCGGCAGTCGTCTTCAAGCACGCCTTCGATGATCTCTGGCCGGTGGTTGAGCCCCGGGTGCTTGAGGATCGAAAAGACCGAATGGCCGCCGCGCTTCGGATCGGAGATGCCCCAGACCACAAGAGGTACGCGGGCGAGAACGATGGCCCCTGCACACATGGGGCATGGCTCCTTTGTAACATAGAGGACGGTGTCGGACAGTCGCCAGTCGCCAAGGGCTGACGAGGCTTGCGTCAGCGCGATCATCTCGGCATGGGCGGTGGCATCCTTTAGCATTTCCGTCTGATTGTGCGCGCGCGCGAGCACGTTAATGGCGGCAAGCGGCTGGTCGAGCGTGTGAGGTTTCTTTATGATGACGCAGCCGGTCGGGACCTCTTCGGCCTCGGCCGCTTTCATAGCCTCGCGCAGCGCCAACCGCATGAAATAAGCGTGGAATTCAAGTGTCAACATGGCGCTATTGTAGTCATTCGTACGGGTGAATGTAAAGGCGCTCAGCGCGCTTGCCCTCGGAGTAAGGGAGCGGGGCGCGGTTGACACAGGGCGGGTGTCGGCGTATTTTGATGAGCAAAGATGGGGGAGCTATCTGCGGCAGCTTTAACGCAGCACGTTGATGCTGTAGAAAAAGAGCAAGGAGATTTGTCATGGCGCGTTTTGCATCAGGTTTGGCGATAATCGGCCTGTTCATGCTCGCGAATCCGGTGATGGCTGAAGCCGTATCGTTCACGTTCACCCCGGCGGGATGGAAGCCGGAAGAATGGATTCTCGTAAAAAGCCCGCGAATGGAACACGTCGGCAAATGGGTGCAGATGGAAGACCGTATTCAGAATGACGTGCCCGCTGGCGTTGCGCCCGAGGATTTGCAGGGCAAGCGTGCCGGCGACACCTATACGAGTATGGTCTATGCAAAACCTTTCACTGGGAATCTTGACGTGGCGGTCAGCTTGGCGTTCACGTATCGCATGGCGCCGCTCATTGTCGTGGCGCCGGAGCTTGGCAAGGATGCGGCCGGCCGGCCGGAATACCGTGAGCACTTTGAAATCTGCGTCTTCAACGAAGGCGTGAATGTCTGGCACCATACGTTCGTGAACGGGAAGCCCTCCTACAAAAAAGACGCCTACGCAAACTTCCCGCTTGTGCCGAACAAGCGCTACACGTTGGAGGTTGAGGTCAGGGACAAGCGGATGAGTGTCAAGATAGACGGGCATATGTTCGGGTATGCCGACGAGTCGCTGCCGAGGAAGGCCTATGTCGGAGTGACCGGTTGTGAGGGCCTTAACTACTTTTACGACATGAGCGTTAAGCAGGTGGAATGATGCCTGTCATCGCGGGGTTGTGTGAGATAAACGACTCGCGAATGACGTTGAGTGCCTCCCTTGTTTTTACTATGATAGTTCTATGGTGTTCTACTCTTTCCAGCAGAAAGTTTGATTTGTGGCAACGGCAAAGCGGAATCTTGAAGATAGCGCGAAAGCGAAGACTTGGTTCGTCCGGAACGAACAGGGCGGACGCTTTGGGCCGGTTGATCTTGAAACGCTGAAGGCGTGGGCTTGTGACGGCCGGATTGGCCCTACAAATGAGGTTTCTGAAAACGGCAACGTTTGGAAACCTGCAACCTCGCAGCCCGAACTTGAAATGGACTGTGTCGCGGAGGTTACGCCTGGAAACTTTTACGGGCCGATCCATCGCGAGGCGATGCTCGGCCTGGTCAGGGACGGGACGATTGCCGCGAAAGCTGTCATGTTCCGGCGTAGCGGTACGGATTCCGGACGTGAATCAAACCCCTGTGGTTTAAAGGAAGAAAACGACCTCCCGCAGCAGGAAGAGCGCTTCCGGCGACAGCTGGCGGACATGGCGGAGCAGGTTCGGCTGGCGCAGCAGCGGACGGTGTCGGACGGCAAAGAGCTGGATCGCCTGCGCCAGGAGCTGGCGGCGCAAGCGGAGCAGGCCCGGCGCTCGGTGGCCAGTCATGAAGAGCAGCTCCGGCAGGCGTCGCTGCGGGCGGCGGCGGACGGCAAAGAGCTGGATCGCCTGCGTCAGGAGCTGGTGTCGCAGGCGGAGCAGGCGCAGCGTGATGCGGCCCGTCATGACGAACAGGTTCGGCTGGCGCAACAGCGGGCAATGGCAAGCGAAGAGGAGGTGCGTCGCTTGCGGCAACAGAGTGAGGCGCAAGCGGAGCGGGCGCAGGAAGAGCTGCGCCGGGAGCAGTCGAAATGTGCGGACTTAGACCTGCGGCTCTCTCAGGCGGGCTGTGAACGGACTGAGCTCGTTCGACGGCTGGAAGCGGCGCAGGTTGAACATCAGGCGCAGTCTGCCGCATGGGGTGCGGAAAAGCGGGCTTTGGAGTTCGAGCGGCAGACGTTGCAGGCAGATGTGACGCGTGCTATGGCTGAGATGGCCTCAAGGACTGGACGTGTCGCTCAGCTTGAAAAAGCCTTGGCAGAAAGTTCACGGGAGGCGGAGCAGCGGCGTGAAGCGATGGAGCGTCAGGTTAGCGCCCTGCGTGCGGAATTGTCGTCTGCGCAGGCGGCCGTTGAAGAGCAGCTTAAAATGTCGCGGCAGTCCCAGTATCAGGTCGCTGCTCTGACGGAGGCCTTGGATTCTGCCAAACACGGGCTTGACGGGGAGCAGCTTCATCTGGCTGCGTTGAGCAAGGAGTTGGCCGCGTCTCGCCTGGAGGCGGATCATTTAAGGGAAGCTTTGCGCCGGAAGGCAGAGTGTGCGGACACGGGTCGGGGTTCGGTAAAGACGGAAGTGCTGGATGCTGAGCCGCTGAATGACGCGCCGCGGCCCAAGGTGAAGTCGAAGCCTCGGTCAGAGCCTTTAGAGGCCGAGGTCATACCTCCGTCACGTCCCTCTTCCGCGCATCGGCCCCCGCCGTCCCCGAAGCCCTCGGGAAGGGGGGCCTCTGGGCTTTCACTGGCCGATCTCGAGCAGCAGGCGCGGCGGGAATTGGAGCGCCTGGGCGCGCAGGGGGCTGATTTCTTCGCTAGGAAAAAATGAACCGTGTATTCAATAAACCTCTAACCGGTCGCGTGAAATCCTATGGCTGATAAGCAAAACGAAAAAGACGATACCCGTCAATGGTTCTTGAGAATCAACGGTGAAACCGTCTTTGGTCCGGTCTCCACGCAGGGCTTGATTGTCTGGGCGGAGCAAGGGCGTATCCTTCCGGGACATGAAGTGTCTTCAGATCGGAAGAAATGGGTGCAGGCTGTTTCGCTGGATTTGCTCGACATGCGCTGGTTTGTGGACGATGGGGCTGGAGAGTTGCGCGGGCCCTTGAATCGGCTGGCTGCGGAGGCGTTGATCAAGAGCGGCAAGGTTCCGGAAGGGGCGCAATTGGTGTCAGCCGATGAGGTGGAGTCTGACGCCGCAGGCGAACAGGAGCAGAAGCGGGGTGAAAAGACGCGCGAACCCGTACCTGAAGAGGTGCTGCGGCAGCGGATTCGCGAATTGGAAAGCATGGTGAGCGAGCAGCGCGCAAGGCTGAGCAAGTTGTCCGTCGCGGATGCGCACGAGGCCGTGCAGCAGGAGCGCGATGTGCTGGTGGCGCTCTTAAAAGAGACGGAAACCCAGCGCGACACCATATTGCGTAATGCTGAGAAGGACTCGCGCGCGCATGAGCGTAAGCTGGAGCTTTTGCGGCAGCAGGTGAAGAAGCTGGAGCAGCAGCTGGAAGATGCCAACAGCCGGTTGTTGCTGTCTGCTGAGGAGGTGGCTGGCCGCCCCGAACAGATCGATAAGCGGGAGGCGGATAAGATCGTGGAACAGGCGCGGCTTGAGGCGGCCGAAGCGGCGCGGCGCGAAGGCGGAGCGAGCGAGGCTGCTTTGCGGAGCGAGGCGGATGAGACCCGCATGAAGTTGGCTGCTGCGGAGCAGGCTTTGGCCGAGGCGCGTGCCGCCTGCGAGGGCCTGCAGGCCGCCCGCTCCGAAGAGGCCGGCGCATGGAAGGCCCGCGTGTCGGAACTTGAGCAGGCGCTTCAGTTTCATGAGCGGAAGTCCGAAGAAGTCGCTCAGATTCTGGGAGTGCGCGAGGCGGAACTGGAAGGTGCGCGTGCACGGGCAAAGGAATGCGAACAGCATCTGGCTCAGGCCGAGGAAGCAGCCCGTGTCGCGGAAAAGAAGGCGAGAGAGAGCGAGTCCGCTTTTGCGGAACTGCTGAACGATGCTAACGTTCGCGATAACGCCTATCAGGAGAAGATCGCCCTTCTGGAGAAGGCCTGCGCCCAGCCGCTCGATGAGACGGCGAGGTTCTTTTCGGATCAGGCGGCAGTCTACGAACTGGTGAAAGTTGAGATTGAAGAGCTTGCCAAGACGATGGAGCTGGAACGGTCTCATGTCGAACAGCTAAAGGAGTGGAGCCTGAAGCGGCAGCAGATCCTGCAGGAGCGGCGGCAGACGTTGCTGAGGCTCATGGGGGGAAGCCCCGGAGAGATGACACGTCGTGCGGTTCGTGAACAGCCTTCGGATCCGCAGGTGGCCAGGATGCGTGCGGAGTTGGAAAACCTGCGCGTGACCTATCAGCGTGAGGTGCGACTCGCTGAGACGAAAGAGCGCGAGTATCAAGACAAGGTGAGGGTGTTGGAATCGGAAGGTGCGCGGCTGCTGGGGCAGGTCGTTGAAGGCGAGAAGAAGGGCCAGCGGGCTCAAGAGATGGAAGAGCTGCTCCGCAGGCGGGAACATGAACTGTCGGATGAGCGCAAAAACCGCGCGGCCGAGAGGGAACAGTTCGTGTCGAGCCAGCAGGCGTTGCTGATGCGGATTGAGACGCTCGAGAAAGCGATGAAGCCTGCCACGCCGGAAGAGACCCAGTCGGCCGAGGCCCGCAACGTCAAGCTGGCCTCTTGGATGCGGTTGAAGCGGTAGCGCTTTGTCTCGATCGACGCGAGACGGTCGGGCGGCAGGACGGCGCTCGGCGAAGGTGCTCATCGGCGGCGCGCCGGTAACACAATCCTTGTGTGGTGAGAGCGAGGGCCGACGGAGATTCGCCGGACGCGGCTTCTGCGGCGCGTCTGGTTTCAGGAGCGCGATGAAGAGCGGGCCATGCGGGCGGCTAGCGTGATGGCGCTCGTCAGGCTGGTTGCCGAGGCTTTTCCCTGCCAGGCGAGATCAAAGGCCGTTCCGTGATCCGGTGAGGTCCGGATAATCGGCAGCCCCAGCGTGACATTGACGCCCGTGTCGAAAGCCACCATTTTGAACGGGATCAGCCCTTGGTCATGGTACATCGCCACATAGGCGTCGAAGGGCGCTAAGGCACCGTTCATCAGCCAGGTGAATGCTGTGTCCGGTACGAGGGGGCCGCAGGCGTCGATGTTTTCAGCGGTCGCGTTTTTGATCGCCGGCAAAATGACCGTTTTCTCTTCGTGTCCGAAAAGTCCGTTTTCGCCTGCGTGTGGGTTAAGCGCCAGGACGCCGATGCGCGGAGCGCGTATGCCGAAGTCCTGGCAGGCTGCATGGGTGAGTCTGATGGTCCGCGTCAAGGACGAGACAGAGAGAAGTCGCGGCACGTTGCAGAGCGCTTCGTGGATGGTCGCCAAACTGATAAGAAGGTTTTTCGAATGAAACGCCATGCAGGGGTCGGGCGTTTGCGTCAGATGGGCGAGAAGTTCCGTATGGCCTGGAAAACTGACTCCGGCCAGATGCAGAGCTTCTTTGTTGATCGGAGCGGTGACGAGCGCATCGGCTGTGCCGCGCTGAATGTCCTTCACGGCCAGGCAGATCCACTCGTACGCGCAGGTGCCGCAAGAGGGCTGGACCTGCCCCGGCTTCAACGTGTCGGCCTCTGCGAAGGGAATGTCGAAAAGAAGATGCTCACCGCCGCCAGGAGGCCCTTTTAAAGCCTCTTGGTGGGGTAACACGAGCAGTGAACGAGGGAACGGTATGCCGGTCGCCTCTGAAACGCGGCGGAGGACCGAAAGATTGCCGTATACCAACAGGCGACAGGTCGCTGCGATCTCAGGTTCCGACAAGACGCGTAATGCCAACTCCGGTCCAATCCCGGCACAATCACCCAGGGTCAGGGCCAATCGCGGTCGAGCCGTTGGCATGACGCGTCTCCTCAGGGAAAGAACGGAAGCCTGTGCAGCGACAGATTAGTTGACGTTCTTGACGCTGTTGAGCGTGCCGTGGTCGTTTTGAATCCAGTCGGCGCATTCGGGATCAGCGCACCACGTGCCGTCGATCACGAACTTATACTGGTACGAGCCCGGAGCGAGCGTCAGGGTTGTCGTAAACAAGCCGTCGCCCTTTTTGTCGACCAGTTGTTTTTCAGTGGGATCCCAGTTGTTGAAACTGCCGGCGACGTACACTTTGCTGCCGACTTCCGCGCGCACGCTGAACACAACGCGCTGATTTTTCGAAGCCGGTTTTTTAACAGCAGGCTTTTCGGCTATTGGTTTTGTCACGGTTTTAACCGTGGCCACTTTTGCGACGGGTGTTTTTGCTTTGATTTTCATAAAGACTCCTTTTTTTTCTTTAGTGGCGACTCATTATCGTTAATCCGCCGGAAATCGTCAAGTAAATAGGTTTTCTGATTGTTTTCGCGTATCATCGATGAAAGTGTCTGTTCAGAAACGGATCAGCGTGGTATCCTCCCGAATGTTCAGTTAAATCGTGAGAGTCGAAGCAGTCTTGAAGAACTGCAAACAGTGGACAGCCTCGTTGCTGTTGACTTTTTCAGCAGAGCCCGTCGGCAGGGATGAGAGCCCAACGATGGACGGCTTTTCTCACGCTGTTCGCTCTTTCTCTGAGACCTGACAGACACGCATGAAGAGGTGAGTATGACGAAAACTTGGATGATCGGGGTTTGTGCGATGCTGGTCGTGTGCGCGGGAACACAGGCTGCGGAATCGGTCAAGACGCCGGTGCCGGTTTGGGATTTGGCCAAGGATCCTTTCGCCGCCACGACCGGGCGGATCGAGCGGGTCGACGGGCGTGTCTTGATGGACGGGAATAGTGCGTTCGCCATTCCCAACAGCGCGATTCCGGATGCGTCCTGTTTCACGATCGCGATGGAAATCCGTTTCCATGCGCTGGAGGACCGCAGTAATTTGGGATTGCTGGATCAGCGGGTGTCGGATACCGGGTTCGCCGTCGACGCGCTGAAATGGGGCGCGGTCGGCAGCCCGTTGTCCACGGCTGTGAATGGCATCGCGTATGGACAAAACAGCTTCCGGGCCTCGTCGAATCAGGTCTGGATGTTCGTCCTCGCGGTGCGGGACGGTGTGGTCGCTCCTTACCAGAACAAGGTGCCGGGCCCGCAGTATTTGCTGCGTATCACGCCGAACCTCGCGCCGATTTGGGTCGGGCGCACGCAAAGCCGGCGGGATTTGAAGCCGGTTTCCGGCTACGAAATACTCAGCCTGAAGGTCTACGGGCCGGACTTCAAGTACTACCTGCCGGGTGAGTCGGCGGACACGCTGAAGAACGGTTATATCGGCGGGCAGGGCTGGCTGGTGCGTTTGCCGGGAAAAACCGATAAGCCGCTGCCGCGGATCCTCTATTACGGTGACTCCATTTCCATGGGTTACGGAGACCGCTTCATCGCTCGCATGAAGAACGAGGCCTATTGTTATCACTGGTGTCATTTCGTCGGCGGAGTGGACCATTTCCCGGCCGCCGCGTTTGAGGCGGCCGCAAGCGTGGCGCCGTTCGACATCATTGTCTTCAACAACGGCCTGCATTCGCTGCACTGGTCCCCGGAGAAGGTCAAGGACGAGCAGATTGAGGCTGTCCTGCGCAACATGATCCGGTCGTTCCGAAAGGGCGCTCCCAAGGCCCGGCTGGTGTGGGCTTCCACCACGCCGCACACCTCAAAGGGCCGTCCGGTCACGGGCCTGGGCGAGCTGAACCCCGTCGTTCTTCGGATCAACGCCCTTGCGGCAAAGGTCATCAAAGAAGAGGGCGTGGAAAGTGTGGATCTCTACGCCCTGTTGAAGGATCGTCTCGAACTCGCCGCCGGCGATCAATACCACTGGTCGGGCGAGGCCTACCAGCTGATCGCAGAAGCCTTAAGTCAAAAATGTGAGGCTATTCTGCTCCAAAAAAAGTAACGCCGGACGGTGGCCAACCGGAGTCCTCTCCCCGGGAAAAGGTCATGGCTTTTGCTCTGTACCCGATGGCAGCACGTGCGTGCAACACTCTTTTGCGCTGACCTTGAGCTCCTTGATGATCAGGTCGGCGACCGCCTCGGCTCCTTTCTTGTTCAAGTGAGTCACGTCGCCCTCTTTGGGATTGAATGCCTGGCTGGCTTCGGGGCCCAGCCGATTGTGGTAGTTGACGCTGGAGGTATGCAGATCGACGAAAGGGACGTCCATTTCTTTTGCGACCGCTTTGGCGGCTTCTGCCCAGGGCGTCAAACTGGAAGCGATCGTGTTGCTTTTGTCGAAAATTCTTCGGGTCACTGGACTCACGAGAATAGGGTGGCATCCTGCATCCCGGAGTTCCCGCACATAGAGCTTCAGAAACTCCCTGTAGGTGGTGGCGGGGTCGGTCTCCCTGTTCGGACCTTTTCCGGGTTGATCGTTGTGTCCGAACTGGATCAGGGCATAGTCCGGTTTCATCTTCAGAACGGCAGGGAGACGTTTTTCTTCATACCAGCTTTTCGAGCTGCGGCCGCCCATTGCGAAGTTCAGGACGTGCACGTCCGTATCGAATCTGTCTGCGAAAGCTTTGCCCCAGCCTGCGGAGTCAGTCACTGTGGAATCTCCGATCAGCGCGATTTTCAAGACCGTCTCCGCCGCGGAAATCGGCTCACCTCCAGCCAGCGTGGACAATAGCAGAAGAATGGGGATTCTTTTCATGATTGAATAGCCTCGATTCCATTGTGACACGGTCGCCGTTCCCCCTCAAGTCCAATTTGTCGGGAAGCGTTCGTCGATGGCGGACACACCGTTGATAAAGGAGGCGGGTGGGGGTTCAAGGGGGCGGGCGGCAGAGCCCGCCCGCTCCCGGAGATCCGGGCTGTCGTGCGCCGCGATAAGCGCGCGGAGCGGACTTTCAAGTCACATGAGGATGGATGAATGGGCTTTGTTGTGGTACTGTCTCAAGCAATGACGTTTCGTGAAAGGTGGGGATGAAATGACGAAAGTTGCTTTTGTCTGTGGATGTTTGGCCGTATCGGTCAGTGGCGCCTGGGCGGCGGTTACGCCGAATGATTTTAAGGACGGTTCAGACAGCGACCGGATCGAAGCGGCAGTCGCCAAGGCGTTGGAGACCGGAGAGCGGTCGATAGAGATCCCGCGCCTGAACGCCAAAAGCGGTCAGGCGCTCTGGCTGATCGAACGCGCGATCCTGGTTCCTTCGGACTTCACGCTGGTGCTGCGCGACTGCCGGGTGCGGCTGGCGCCCGGCACGCGGGACAACCTCATCCGCAACGCGGGTGCGGCCAAGGAGCCGGTGGAGGCCAACGAAAACATCCATATCCTCGGCGTTGGCGGAGCGGTCTTGAGCGGCGGGCTCACGGCGCACTTTGATCCGCCGGGCGACAAGAGCGGGTGGCGCACAATCGGTGTGCTGCTGTGCGGGGTCAGGCATTTCACCATTGAGGGGTTCACCTTGGAAGAGACCCAGGCCTGGGCGGTCTCGGTGGAGAACGGGTGCGCTTACGGGCGCATCGCGAACCTGAATTTCAACAATACCAACAAGTATCCGAATCAGGACGGCGTGGACGTGCGCAAGGGGTGCCACGATATCATGATTGAGAACATCACCGGCGTCACCGGCGACGACGCGGTGGCTTTGACCGGACTGCGTAACGAGCGGGCCAAAGCGAATCCCGGCGTCCGGACCATGCAGGTGGGGGGCAGCCTGCCGCGGCCGGATGACGACATCTACAACATCACGATCCGCAACGTGCGGGCCAAGGTGGCTGGCGGCCATCACATTGTGCGGCTGCTGAATCAGGATGGCGTCAAGCTGTACAACATTTTCATCAGCGATGTGATGGACGCTTCGGGGCCGGCAGATCCGCGTGTGCAGGCGGGTGTGAAGATCGGCGATTTGCGCTATTGGTCGCTGATGCAATGCAAGCTGGGCGACACATACAACATCTTCGTGGATAATGTGCTGACGCGCGGCAAGACCGGCGTGAAGATTCAGGGGCCGCTGAAGAATGCGGTGTTGCGCAATATTGTCGGTTACGACGGCTGTACCAATCTGGTGGAGAAGACCGCGCCGGCGGAAAACGTGATCATCGACGCGCGGCAGTTTTAAGCGCTGCCCGACAAGGGCTGCTGCGCACTGTAGGGGAGGAAAGGCATGATGAAAGTTAGAGAAGCTTGCTTGCAATTGACCCGGATGGTCGGCGTGGGCGCTCAAGTGGCCCTGTCCGCGCTCGGAAATGATTCTGCGGTCGTGCCGTTGACAAAGGATCGGCCTGTTCTCCCGATTCGCGAGTGCTATTGTCCGGCACACTTCGGAAACGCGTATGAAGCGATGGGGCCGCGCGAGATGGCGGCTTATCTGGCTGAGATGAAGGGCATGGGTTTTAATCGCTATGGCGATTGGATCACGACCACCGACATCTGCAATCCCTATACATCTGTGGCGGCGTGGGACCTTGGAAAAGAACAGTTGGATCGGAAAAAGAAGGCCTTCCGCGCTGCGCAGAAGTTGGGTTTGGGACTCAATCTGATCCTGACGCCCAATCATGTCTATCTCGACCAGTTGAAGCCTGAGTTGGCCGCGAAGCGGTCGCCGCGCGTTTTTGGTCAGCTCATTTGTCCCAGCCAGCCGGAAGGCCGCAAGATCATCCTCGATAATTTCACGCGCTGGTTCAAAGATTTCTCGGATGAGGGGCTGCGGCTCAGCGCGTTCACCGCGTTTGCCTACGACTACGGCGGCTGTGAATGCGATAAATGTAAGCCGTGGATACTGACCTTTGCGCGTTTGATGAAGGAGGTCCACGTCATTGCCGAGAAAGACCATCCCGGCATCGAGCCCTGGTTTTGCTCCTGGTGGTGGACGCCGGAGGAACACGCGCTGTTCAATGACTGGGTCGCGAAGGAAGCGCCCGGCTGGTTGAAGGCCATGACGATGCACATCGAATACGGCAAGACGTGTCCGAAGGATGTGCCGGTGCCGGCAGGTTGCCGTAAGTTGGCGTTCGTGCACATCGGCTACGGTGACCAGCGAGACATGGAGGTCTATGGCCATCACGGCGCCGTGATCGCGCCTCGCCGTCTGCCCGAAACGTTGCAGGAGCTGCGCCAGCGCGGGTTCGAGGGCTTCCAAGCCTACAGCGAGGGTGTGTTCGACGACTGCAACAAGATGTTGCTGGCAGGCTTGGCGAGCGGCCGGTTCCCTGATGCGGAAGCGGCGTTTCGTGCCTATGCTGAGCAGTATTTCGGCGCGTCACCGGGTCAGGCTGCCGCCTGGGCGCCGTGGCTTTCGCAGTGGGGCGACCGCAATAAGGTTCCGTTGCCGGCTGTTGCGGAGGAGTTCGCGCGTCTGAGTGAAGGTGTAAAGCCCTCCTGGCGCCTCGAACACTGGCGCTGCAAAATTGAGCTCGAAGCGCTTGACCGGGCTATCGGTTCGCCGAAGCCGGTCGAGTGGACCCCTGAAAAGCTGGCGCTGGCCGAAAACTATTTCTCCGTGCAGGAGCGGATGTACCGCGAGGTCTATCGGCTGGGGCCGCTGCGCCATGTTTTGAACCCGACCGTCATGCCGCCTCAGTGGTTTGCCTCATGGATCTCCGCGAACAAGTCGATGAAGGAAGCCGCTAAGTTGCTGCCGCAGCAATGAGGGTCTCACCTCTGCCCACTTTCTCTTTGTCACCCGGTTTGATTCATGATAATTTGTAACCAGTACTGTGGGTTGGACGTTGACGGGCCAGCCGTTGAAAGGATCATGGAACATGTTGAAGATCTCCTTGTTGGATGCCGCGATCATCATTGGTTTTCTGGTTTCGGTGATCGTGATCGGATCGGCGGCCGCGCGACGCTCCAGTAAAAGCACGTCAGACTTTTTCCTTTCCGGGCGAACCATGCCGTGGTGGTTGCTCGGGGTCTCGATGGTGGCCTGCACCTTCTCCTGCGACACGCCCAACCTCGTCACCGACATCGTGCGCACGCAGGGCGTGGCCGGCAACTGGGCCTGGTGGGCCTTTCTGCTGACCGGCATGATGACGGTCTTCGTCTACGCCAAATTGTGGCGGCGCTCCGCGCTGAACACGGATCTGGGCTTCTATGAGATCCGCTACAGCGGGAAGCCCGCTGCGGCGTTGCGCGGGTTCCGCGCTCTTTATCTCGGCATTTTCTTCAATATCATGATCATGGCCACGGTTTCGCTGGCGGCCATTAAGATTGGCCAGGTGATGTTCGGGCTCTCACCCGTTGCCACGCTTATCTACGCTTCCGCCGGCGTCGGCATCTACGCCACGCTGGGCGGGCTCACCGGCTCGATCTGGGCCGATTTCTATCAGTACTCGGTGGCGATGGTGGGGGCGATCTTCGCGGCGATCTACGCCGTCAACTCGCCCGACGTGGGCGGCATCACCTCCTTGAAGGAGTTGTTCGCAAACGTGGACGTGCAGTCGAAAATGGCGATGTTTCCCTCGGGGTCCGGTGGGCTTTCCGCGCTCATGACCGTGCTGATTTTGCCGGTGGCGGTCCAGTGGTGGAACGTGTGGTATCCCGGCGCGGAGCCGGGCGGCGGGGGCTATATCGCGCAGCGGATGCTTTCGGCCAAGGACGAGAAAAACGCGGTCGGCGCGACTCTGCTCTTTAACTTCCTGCACTATGCGATGCGGCCTTGGCCGTGGATCATCGTGGCGCTGGTCTCGCTGGTGCAGTTTCCGATCACGCCCAAGGCGGAACAGGAGCTGGCCAAGGCGTGGCTCAATGCCAATCCTGCGCTGGTTGAACAGTATGCGACCGCGAAAGCCAAGATGCCCGAGATAGCGCGCTTGGAGGTGCGGCAATACAAGGCCGAAGCCAACGGGGTCGGCAGCCTGGCCAAGGCGTTCCCGAAGGTGGACGACCAGTTCTTGCGCAACGATATCGCCTATCCCGGCATGATCTCCACCATGCCGAAGGGCTGGCTGGGGCTGATCGTGGCTTCGCTCATTGCCGCCTACATGTCCACCATCGCCACACATTTGAATTGGGGCTCCTCGTATGTGGTGCAGGATTTCTACACGCGCTTTGTAAACCCGAAGGCCTCGCAGAAGCAGGCCGTGGCGATGGGCCGCATCACCATGCTCGCTCTGCTGGTGCTCTCGGGGCTGGTTGCGCTCTGGATGCGCAACGCCAAGGATTCCTTCGATATTCTGCTGCAGATCGGCGCGGGGACCGGCCTGCTCTACATTCTCCGCTGGTTCTGGTGGCGCATCACCGCCTGGAGCGAAATCTCCGCCATGGTCTTTTCCTTCGCGGTTGCTTGCTTCTTTCAATGGGGCGCGGGTCCGCTTGGCATCGACGCCGCCATGAAAGAGTCGGGGCTGTTCGAGATCATGGACTACAGCTCGTGGAAGCTGGTGATCGGCATTCTCCTCACGACCATCGGCTGGGTGGTGGTGACCTACCTGACGCCTCCCGAGAAGCAAGAGGTGCTGGCCCTTTTCTGTAGCAAGATCCGTGCGGGGGGGCCGGGTTGGCGCAAGGTCGAGGCGGCCTCGAACATCAAGAATGCGGCCTTCGGCTGGGATGTGCCCATGGGCCTGCTCTGTATGATGGTCGGCTGTCTGGCTGTCTGGACGGCGCTGTTCGGCGTGGGATATCTGCTTTATGGGCGGATGGCGCTGGGGGTTTCGCTGTCTGTGATGTCGGTGGTCGCAACGGTCAGCCTGATGCGGCTGGCGGGCAAAATCCGCTTGAGCTGATTATCGGATGCCGGATTTGCGGAACTGGCGCATGGTCACGCCGGTCTGCTGTTTGAATACGCGTTTGGCGTGCATTTCAGTCTGAAAGCCGCACTGCGCGCTGATCTGACCGATGGGCTGTGCGGTTTCGAGCAGGAAAGCTTTGAGGCGCGTGAGGCGCGTCTGCTGGATTTCGTCGAGGATCGAATGTCCGATGTGCTTGCGGAACAGCAGTTCGGCCATGCGGCGTGATACGCCCATGTGCCGGGCGATATCCGGTACGCTGATGGCCGCGCAGGCGTTCAGGCGGATGAACTCCACCCCTTTTTGTAGCCGGTAGTCGGACGTGTGCGATAACCGGCTGGATCCCCGCACAATGATTTGTTTCACGCCGTAGAGAACGGACTGCGGCTTGCGAAGGGTGCGCCGCATGAGCTGTTCGAGCAAATGGGCGGCCTGATATCCGCCCGCCTCAAAGTCCGGCTGGATGCTGGAGAGGGTGGGGGTGGTGTTCTCGCAGAGGATCTCTTCGTTGTCGACGCCGAGGATGGCGACGTCTCCGGGAACGTCGAGTCCCGCGAGCTGGCAGGTTTCGAGGACCTGCCGCGCGCGGCCGTCGCGGGCCGCCAGAATCGCGGTCGGCTTGGGTAGCGTGAGTAGCCACTGGGTCATCCGCTTTTGATCGCAGGCCCAGTCTTTGCGTTCCTGCTCCGAGAGTCCCGCATACACGTCGCAGGTGTGTCCGGCCTGCTTGAGGGTGTCGCTGAATGCGCGGCCGCGCAAGGTTGACCAGTCCCAGTCTTGCACGTCGGCCACAAAGGCGAAGTTTTTGAACCCCTTTCTGAGAAACATCGCGGCGCCCGCTTGGCCGATGGCGGTAGAATCGCTGGTTACGAACGATACGCGCGGCAGTCTGTTCGCATAGAGTTCGGGGGAGTCCATCACGAGGGTCGGCAGCCCGGCCCTTTCGATCGTGCTGATGGAGTCGGGCATCCGGGCCACAATGATGCCTGTCGCACCCCAGGTGCGGAGGTCCCCCAGGTGCTGCTCGCCGATGCGGTTCTCAATGAGGTGGATGATCCAGGGCGTGTGGAGCCGCACGTAGCTGAGAATACCTTGCAGCTTGTCGCGGCCGGCCTTTTCGTTGGTGGCCAAAAAAAGGGCCACTTTGGGTGTTTTCTGAAACAAGCCTTTCATTCAAGGTGCTCCGTTCCTCATGAGTCACGCAGATGCTTCGTTCGGACTTTAACAAAGATGGGTGTGTTTGATCAAGCGCACGGGCCGAGCCGGATGTGCTGTCCTCTGTCCTCGATCTTCCTCCCCTGCCGCCGTCGGCGCCCAGCCGGTCCAGGATGTTTACGGGAAGACGATGCGGTAGAAGCGGGCGAAAAGGGTGGAGGCGGCGGGATCGGTGAAATAGAGGGAACCGGAGGCGTCGAGCTTCGCGTTGGTGACGGGAGTCCAGATGCGGGTTGCGAGGTTCGTCGTGGCCTCAACCTTGACGGGGATGTCGGGGGTGCCGGAGACGTTGAAGGAGAAGCGGCCAGCGGCGAAGCCGAAGGCGACGTCGCGCTGGACGGTGGGGTTCCAGCAAGAGGTCGGTCGGCCGGCGAAGGTGGAGGGCCAGGAGGATGCGAAGGCCGGGAGATAGTAGAGGCAAAGGCTGGCGGGGATGGAATAGAAGATGAATGAGCCGCTGAGAGCGGGAGGGTTGCCCTGGAACAGGACGCCGGTCAGACCGGTGCAAAAGGAGAATGCGCATTCGCCGATGTTGGTGACGCTGCCGGGGATCGTGATGGAGGGCAGGACTTTACAATCGCAGAATGCGTATTCGCCGATGGAGGTGACGCTGTCGGGGAGGGTGACGGAGGTCAGGCGGTCGCAGTTGGCGAACGTGGCGTAGCCGATGGAGGGGACGCCGACGGGGATCGTGACGGAGGTGAGGGAGGCGCAACCGTCGAAGGCGTAGTCGCCGATGGAGGTGACGCTGCCGGGGATCGTGACGGAGGGCAGGCCTGCACAATCGCAGAACGCGGCGTAGCCGATGGAAGTGACGCCGGCGGGGATCGTGATGGAGGGCAGACCTTCACAATCGCAGAACGCGTAGTCGCCGATGGAGGTGACGCTGGCGGGGAGGGTGACGGAGGAGAGGGCGGGGCAGAAATAAAAAGTGTAGGCGTTGATGGAGGTGACGCCGGCGGGGATGGTGACGGAGGTCAGGTGTTCGCAGCCGTAGAACGCGCGCTCGCCGATGGCGGTGACGCTGCCGGGGAGGGTTGCGGAGGTCAGACTGTAGCACTTGTAGAACGCGCCTTCGCCGATGGCGGTGACGCTTCCGGGGAGGGTGACGGAGCTCAGTTCGGAACAAGCCTCGAACGCGTAGGCTCCGATGGCGGTGACGGGACATCCGCCCAGAGTGTTGGTGATGGACAATGCGCCTGCATACGCTGAGTTGAAGTCGGTGATGGTGGCTTGGCCGGCGGCGTTCGTGGTGTAGGTGTAATCGCCTTCGGTGAGGGCGTTGGATTTAAGCGGCACAAAAGCGAGCGCGAGACAGAGAGAGAGGGAAAGAGGACGGAAGACGGAGGACAGAGGGCGGACAGAACGAACGGAACGGAAAAAAGGTGTGATGGCAGGGAGAGAGGCTGGCATGGCGAGGCCTTTCGTTGCGGTGGGTCGGATAGAAGCTTAGACGACTTAACTATACGGCAGGCGGGGAAATGCGGTCAAATGGAATTTGGGGAAAAGAGGGGCGGGAAGAGGGGAGTGTGGAGAGCAATAGGCAATAGGCAATAGGCGACGGGCAAGGGGCTGACGCCGGGTGAAAGGCGGGAGAGACGCGCCTTCCGCGTCCGCAGCCCGACGACTCCGTCAAACGCACCCGAACGCAAAGCGCCAAGGGCAACTGCTACGACAATGCGGCGATGGAATCGTTCTGGGCGACGCTCAAGAGCAAGATGGGAATGTACGAACCGTTCGAAACACAGGAGGATGCAAGGCTGGACATCTTCGATTACATCGAGGTCTTCTACAACCGCCAGCGGCTTCACAGCTCTTTGGGCTATCGTTCGCCGCTTGACTACGAACAACAACTTATGAGACAAAATACCGACCCTTCAATGTCCGAAATATCGGGGTAAGATCAGGATGAATTTAACGCAGAGGCGCAGAGACGCTGAGGACGGAAGACCGGAAAAAGGAGCGGGCATGGACCGCGCATCCGGCTTGTTCACCAATTCGCCAGCGGATTCTCCCTTGTCTTTAGCGGGAAGGTGACGCGCTGGCTGCCGAGGCGGTGGGACTCGAAAACGGCGCAGACCATCTCGATGGTGGTGCGCGCGGCTTTGGCGTCGCAGAGCGGCGTGCGGTTCTCGCGGATGGCGGCGAGCAGATCCTGCACGGCGAGTTGGTGGCTGCTGACCTGCCTGGCGAGGTCGGCGATGGGTTCCGGTTGGCCGGGGCCGGCGGAGCTGATGGGGCTCCAAGTGCGCGGCTCCTTCTGCGGATGCAACGCGCCACCCGGCAGCAGATGCGCGAACGGTTCGGTATCCACCCGGAAATCGATCACACCCTTCGTGCCGATCAACTGCACCCCGAACCCGGCAGCTTTGTCGCCGGCGTTCTGGACCGAGTCGAAGAACGCGGGCACGCCGCACTCCAGCTCAAAGCGCGCGTGAACCTCGTTGCCGGCGAGCGGGCCGACGCCCTCCGCGCCATCCTGTGCATCGGCGCGCGTCGCGGGCTTGCCGCCCTGCAGCAAGGTGGCGGTGCAAGCCCGCGGCTGGCCGCCGAAATAATTCATCAGGTTGAACAGGTGCGCGCCGAGCACCCAGAGATCGAGCCCGCCGCCGCGCTGGTCCTCCTTGCCGCGCGCACGCATCTCCAACAGCTTGCCAATCGCGCCCTCCTTCAGCAGCGTGTCCACAGCCGCGATCGCGGGGTGATAGCGGTTGCGGTGCGCCACGGCGAACTTCACGTTGTTCTTCTCGCAGGCGGCGACGATCTCGTCGGCCTCGGCGGGCGAGCGGCAGAACGGCTTCTCGCAGTAGATGCCGCGCGCGCCGGCGGTTATCGCGGCCAGCGCCATGTCGCGATGTTCATCCACGAAGCGCGGCGCGATGGCGACGATGTCCGGTTGGGTCTCCGTGAGCATCACGCGGTAATCGGCATAGCCCTTCGCCGGCTTCAGGCGCTTGAGCGCCGCGTCCAGCCCCTTCGAGTCGGCATCGGCGACCGCCACCAATTCCACCTCCGGCAGCGCCAGCCAGACCACGTCCAGGCCGTGGCCGTAGTTGCCGCGCCCCGTGTGGCCGATGACGGCGACGCGCAGCTTGCGCTCCGCCGCGCCCGCATACGACGCCAGCGCGAGCCCCGCGCCGAGCGTCGTTCCAAGAAAATGCCGTCGATTCATGTTCTGTCTCCTTCTCCGTCATCGGAAGAGCTTAGGCTGTATAGGCCATGCCCCGCCGCTGTGGTTCTGCAAGTTGGCTCTGCCGCTGGAGGTCGCTGGGCAACGTTGATCGACAGTGTAGCGCGTTTCGGCTGCCGAGAAAACGTGAAACACAACAGGGTCAATTTCTCACGGTCGCGTGTTGATTCCGCGCCTTAGATGGAGGCGCGGATATGGCATTGACGATCTACACGGGCAAGGACAGCCAGTGGCGGGAGTATGCGAATCCCTTGCGGGGGCTCACCATGGAGGGGCTCGTCGCCAAGATCGAACAGGGCGAGCGCGGGTGCGTTCGCGGTCGGCAACAACAAAGCTGTGGTGCGGTTTTCCCGTTGCCGCGCCCGAATGGTTGGCCGCTCATAATTACGCTCTTGCGACTCCGGTATGGAGTTCAAGTCCGAGAGCACCGATCACTTTAAGGATGGTGTCGAATCCGGGGCTTCGATCCCCCGACAAAGCCTTGTAGAGGCTCTCCCGAGAAAGACCGGCATCACGCGCCACCTGTGCCATGCCTTTGGCGCGCGCGATATCGCCGAGCGCCTTTGCGACGAAGGCCGCATCACCGTCAGCCTCCTCGATGCAGGCCTCCAGATAAGCCGCCATTTCTTCCGGGGTCCGGAGGTGTTCTGCCACGTCATATCGACTTGTTTTCGTCTTGGTCATAAGTCTGTATCCTCTAAGCTTCGTGCCAACCTCAAGACCAACCGGATGTCTGCGGATTGGCTCCGTTTGTCACCCCCGGCAAGCAGGACCACCACGGTCGCTCCGTGCTTGGTGAAGTAGACGCGATAACCGGGCCCGTAGTCGATCCGCAACTCACACACGCCCTCTCCAACAGGTTTGACGTCGCGGGCGTGTCCAGATGCGAGACGCTAGATACGAACTTGAACGCGAGCTCTGGCGTGCAAATCACGTAGCCCGTCAAGCCACTGCGAAAAGTTAAGAGTCTTCCGAAGCTCAACCACGTGTCGTATTGTAGCCTAAAGGCTACACCCCGTCAACCGTTGTTCTGAGTCGCAGGCATGTCAGCGTGTTCTGCGCCCGCAGACACACCCCCGCATTCCTCGCCTTCGACGCCTCACCGCCCGCGCCTGTCACGCACCCGCTCCGGCGGCGGACTCCCTTTCGGACTTTGACGTCGCCTCGCCGTGCTCGGGGCCTTGACTCCGACGGAGCCGCCAACTCACAAGGAATAGAACGGCGTCTATCGGTACGATGATGGCCGGGGACGACAAGCCCCGCCAATTGTAGGCGGCGCCAATCGCCACAGCCGCCAGCGCCAGGATACTTCCGCCTGACTCCCACCTCCAAGCGACCGCTAATGCCAAGAGCGAGACAATCATGGCCACGTAGGCCACGCCTTCTGGAAAGTTGGTCGGAAGCGAACGCTCCGGCCCCACCGCATGGGCGATAATGAAAAACCCTCCGATAAACAATATTGGCACGCTCAGAATGCGGGCCGTCCAACGAACCGCTTTTGCCATCTTCATGCTTACCTCCTGTTTGATAGGATGACTGTACTTCGCTCATTTGCCGGCGAACATCCTTATTCTTCCGCTAAAATAGCAGCGGGCATTGCATCCCGGCAGACACAAAACCCTCGACGGCAACGTTGAGAACCAACGGTTTCCGCCTGTCGTTCGATGACTAGCAACGGTGATAGGCCTCACTGCTATGCCTCAAAAAGAGCCAGAACAACCGTTGCTCCATAAACCACCGATGTTTGAAAGATAACACACGCCCTGTCCCTTTTCAAGTTCTGCCAAATCCCCATAATCGCATGGAAAGTTGGTACCTCACCTTCTTGTGGAGGGCTGGGAAGAAGTTCATTAGTTCGTGAATGCGTTATTGCATGAGTAGGTGGTAAATCCTTGCCTCATATAAACATAAGAACAAACTTGACTTCTTCGCGGCGAGCGTTCAACCTTTTCGCAAACATGAATGAGGGTCTCAAAACTGCGGTTGACCAGAGTTTTGCGATTGGACGCCCATATCATTTTCGGTGAAACGGATGAAAGCAAAACTCGACCAGAATGCGATTGACTGCCTTGCGCGTCACTGTCGCTTGTACCTTTACTATGCTCGGCCCGCGGCGGGCCTCGCGCCGCTGAGGCGTAACGTTCGGATGGAGAATATGAAGAGACTCATTGCCATGTTGTTGCTATGCGGCTGTTCGGCTCTCGCAGAAGATGCCGCGCCGCAGTACTTTCCCGTTTCAACAAATAGCACTCCCGTCAACGCTGTCTCTCCCTTCGGTAGTCAGTGGTACAGCGAACACCTGCAACGGATGCAGGAACCATCCCTGCTCCAGGCAACAAACCAAGCACACGTAACCGCCTACCGTTTCACATATCTTCCAACCTGGGGACGGCCTCTGGCCGTGCGGACAGTTGTCACCACCAACCAAGTCTATGTCCGCACAGTCAGGCTTACTGGTGACGGTGGGTACGACCCCGGATACATCGGTCAGACAACTGACCGCGTGCTAACCAATGGTCTCCCCCAAGATGTCTCCCAATTGATTGATAGGACGATCTGGAATGGGAAGTTCCAACCAGAGACCCATCGCGGATGCGATGGATCGGAATGGATAGTGGAAGGCGTGAAGGACGGGAAGTACCGACTCTTCACAATGTGGACGCCTGAAGCTTACTCAAAGGATCCACAAGGCATGCTTTTTGTCACGTTGAGTGAAGCACTCGCCGAGTTGAGTGGGGACAGAATGGACAAGATAATGCAGGATTGCCACACCTTGCGTTTCAACAAGGACCCGCTAAGACGAGTAGATCCGACCAGTGAGTAGAGGCTATCGTCGCATACGCGTCGAAGCATCACTCAGATCGTTGGTTGGCACAAGAGGAACACAATGGGACACGTTAAAGAGATAATTGACCTCGCCGAGAAGTTCATCGAACGTCGCAGCCCGCTCCAAGTGCGCTGCTTTTTCGAAGGAACGAGCCCGCCGGTGTTCCTTGCTGTCGTCACGAACATATCTCGCGGCGAGCCGGTCGCCGTCAAAGAAGTCCGAGTACACTTCGGAATGAAGGATTACAGCTACGCCATCTCTTCATTGCCATTTCGAAGGCGAGTCCAGAGGACTCGTGGATTGAGGTGGATTTCAACGAGTTCACGCATCGCGAGTTCCTGAAGGGAAAGATTCGGCAGGTCTTTGAGCACATGCTTGCCGTTGGCCGGAGGGCAATGAGCCACCCACCGCCTGCATGATATTCTCGCTCCGCTCGAAATCATGAGGCGGGGCGTTGGCGGTGAAAGAAGACAAATGAATCGTGATCAGTCTTGAGAAGCGTTTTCGGTCTTGATAAAATAAGTATCAATCGCTGGACTCATATGCAAAAGACAATTTCCATACGCCACAAATCCGACTGCACGAACGACAGTTTCGTTCCGGGAACGTTGAGCGAGCGCATTGGATTTGTCTGGCCGCTGACGCTTGAAGTCGTTTCGCTGAGCAGGAAATTCGATGCTGAACGAAGACTACAAAGACATGTTACAGGCATTATCCGCCGAAAAGGTTAAGTTCCTGCTGGTCGGCGCTTATGCTTTGGCGGCTCACGGATATCCTCGTGCCACGATGGATATCGATATATGGATCAGGCCCTCGCCTGAAAACGCGGCGGCCGTCATGAGTGCCCTGATACGGTTTGGCGTTCCACTCCGTGAGATTTCGGCATCTGATTTCCAAACGGAGGGTGTCATCTTTCAAATCGGGGTTGCGCCACGCCGTATCGACATCATTACCGCCGTCGACGGCTTAACGTTTGATGATGCCTTTGCCCATTCCACAGTTGTCGAGATTGAGGGGCTCGAGATCCGCATTCCGTCTGTTACTGACCTCATCATCAATAAGCGTGTATCGGGCAGGACAAAAGACTTGGCTGATGCCGAGATGCTTGAGGGCAAATGAACCGCCAACAAGAGCGTTCGGCCAACGGCTGCGCCGTGCCAAGCGCTCAACGTTCGCACCAAGGAGAGAAAGGAAGGCAATGAACTGGAGAAGGCTACTTGCCACACTGGCCGTCCTGCTAACTGGGTGTTCGACGCCGCACGTTGCGGAACACATTCCCCCGCGATCATCCACGGCTCCTCTCGCCGACACCCTCGAAACCGCTTTGCTCATGTTGGATAGGGAAGCCGACCGGAGCAAATTGGTGCTCGTACAACGCTGTGGCGGTGAAGAGCGTCCGAGCACCATACATCCCGGGGCGTGTGAGACAGAGTTCAACTACATGCGGATCCAAGGTTCTGTTGCCGCCTTTTTGGACTTCATGACCGCCGTCAGAAGGATGCCCTCGTTCCGATTGAGAGGCGTTGACATGTTCAGTTTAGGGACTTCCGACCGCGTAGAAGGGCGCATGAGGATTCTATGCGTCTACAGGCAGTCGCATGAGCAAGGCATTCGGCGTAGTCTTCCGGTCGCTATCCCCACCGGAGGGAAGTGAACCAATCCGCGCGAACAAGCGGCGTCTTGTTTCGCCGCGCAAGCGCGGTGACCCAGCGCCGCGACGTTGGGCAACTATTGAACGATGAAGACAACTGAAAAGCAATGTCTATTAGGTCCTCTTAGCTGGGCACTCTATTGCATCGGAGGAACAGTTCCCCTGTGGCTATTCTTTGTTGATCAAGGTCTCCGATCGGTCGGATTCGGTAGAGCAATTCCAAATAGTCTGGCTTACACTCTTTTTGCGGGAGGTCTGAGTCTTGCTTTCATCGTAAGCGTTACGGCAAAAGCGACGAAGAATCGCTTGGTTCTATGCGGATCAACTCTTCTTATAGCAGGACTTTCTTACCTGATTATGGCATTGATTTTACTTTTCATGATCGGCCCAATTAATCCCGGATAAATGAAACAAAGCCTAACAACGCGACACTCCGCCCCCCCATTCGTTTTCGGCTCCGGTGGTTGGAGGGTGCTGACGTTCGGCTCGTAGAAGATGACGATGAAACCAATCAAGACACAGAAATGGAAGATTTGGGGTGGAGCCCCAATTTTGCTCACCGTCATGGCGCTGTCTGTCTGGTACGCATCTGCTGACCGTCGAGGGCGCATGCTCTCATATGCGGCATGGACTGGAAACAACACTATGGCCTACAGCCTCGTCCTGCTTGGCACCAATCCGAACGCGATTCCCCATGGTACAGGAGGTGCGTTGCACGGTGCAGCATCCACAGGGAACCTGAAACTTATGCGATTCTTGATGAGTCATGGCGCAGACGTCAATGCAACTTTGAAGTTCGGAATCACACCGCTTTGGGAAGCGCGGCGAAAAGGACAGCTCGGGGCGGAGCGTCTATTACTCGCTAGCGGCGCTAATCCAGACACAAGCACCATCAACCCGCCATGACAGAGACAACGCCGAACACGGCAGCCCACCCAACCGCCGTTCACCTTCGGCTCAGGGTGTTGGTGGGTGCTGACGTTGGCCAGTAAGAATATGGAGAACGAACGCAGACCAAAATAGGGAGAAAGGGCGATCATCGCGATCTGCTCAGGTCGCCTTCTTTTGTTTGTCCGGTTGTAGAGTGCGCTGAAAAAACCCCATACGGTGTATGAGTCCTCTGACCGTGCGGATGGAACCGCCTTGTCCGGTTAGAGGATCTTAATCAGAAATCCACCGTCGCCGCGGGTCACGGTGACTGCGCCTGTGCCAGGCGCAAAACAATCCGGCAGTATCCGGGCGCCGGGCACAGCGCATCCCTCGCCACCATACACGCCCGACGCATATCGCACATTCTTATGCGAAAACTTTGGGACCGCCGCGTTGACCCCTGCGGGCAACGCGACCTTGGCATCGGCGCGGATCGTCAGACGCGATTCTTCGGACGCGGTCGGCAGTGTGTCGGATGCCGTGAGTGTGACGGTGCCGCCCTCGACGATGAAGTCGCCCGCACTCAGGTTGCGGCAGCCGAACGACCAGTTTCCCGTGCCTTGCTTCCGTAGCGTGACCTTCCCCTCGATACGGCCCCCTTGACGCGCCGTGACGGTGTCGGTGCTGTTCGAGAGGGTCAATATCGCGGGCGTGGCGCTCCGGATGGTCTGGGTGGATCCCTCGATCACCGCCACCATCTCAAGCGTGGCAATCGTCTGGTCGTACCCGTTCAGGTCCAACCAGGGATAAAACTTGTTCGTCTGGTAAATCTGGCCGATGGAGAGTCTGGTCGGCGCAAGGGTGTTGGTGGCATGACACACGGCGCCGTTCGCCTGCAAGAGCAGATAGGACCATTCGTTGCTGGTCGCGTAAAAGTGAGAGACATTGTAGTCGGTCTGCTGGTAATAACCGCCCCCGAGTCTGAGTCGGGAATACCAATGGAGTTGCCCGCCCTCACGCACGAAAATGCCGCCGGCCGACGTTGCACGAACCTCTGTGGAATAGCCGGGCTCGCCGAACGTCAAGGAAGAAGAACTGGATCGGGGCCGGAGTTCTACGGTGGTGTTGGGAATGTCGATATCCCCAAGCCATGTGACGGCATTGGCGTTGTTGACGAAGAGCAGCACGTTCCCGCTCGCTCCGAGCGTGAGGGTGCTGCCGCGTCCGCATGAGCCGCCGTTTGTCTGGAAGGCGACGGTGCCCTTCAAGACCGACACGTCGCCCGAGCCGAGCGCGCGAAGGTCGTTCACCAGAACCGGTACCAGTGCCGGATCGTAGGTTTGTGTAACCTCGATTGAGGTCCCGCCGGTGAAATCGCTGTTGCCGCTCAGGCTTGCCTTGCCTTTGATCACGAGCGACGCGCTCCCTGTCAGCCGGCCGCTCGCCGTATTGGTGAAAGCGGCGGCTGAATCGATCCATACGCGGGAATCGGCGATCGTCCCGTTTAATAAGAGTGCGCCCGCCTTAATCGAGGTCATGCCCGTGTAAGCGTTCGTGTTATTCAAGGTTAAGGTCGAGGTCCCGGATGGTTTCTCCACGAGGGCCGTTCCCTCGACCCCCTCGCCCGAGAAAGTATAATTCCGCGAACCGGTCACGGTGACCTTAAGGGGGCGAACCGCTGAAGAGATCGTCACGTTTGTCGTTCCCTCGTCCGCCGAGTCGGTGAACGACGCGTTGTTGCCGTCCGCATAAAGGGTGCTGCCGGTCCAATTCGGCGTGGTCGTGTCCCATACGTTATCGGTCGCGTCACCTTTCCAGGTGACCTCCCCGGTGGCGAGTTGCAGGTCAAGGCGGTCTGATTTCTCGGTCAGGAGGGCGGAGGAAGGGAACCCGGCACCCGGCGTAAACGTTCCGATCCCTGACTTGGATGTGTAGCGGATAAGCGTGTACGCCACGCCTGCGGTCAGATTGGCAAGCGCCTCCGCCGAAATGGACACATTCACGCTTCCGGCTAGCGTTACGCGTCCCGTCAGGATCAGCGGATGGATATGATCGGCATCTGCGAGAACCCGATAATTCGCTCCGCTCTCGAACGTGACAGTGTTGACCGTACCCGTGCCTGCAAGCGTGGCGCCCGATTTTACGGTCGTCGTTTTCATGGAGGCGTAATGGCCGTTCAGGATCAGCGTCCCCTGCGAAATCGTGACATCGCCGGTTGAGCTGGATGACGAGCCGCCCGCGAACTCCCATGTGCCTGTGCCGGACTTGTTCAGCCACGTCGAAGCGGTTGTCATATTCCCGAGAAACACGCCGTTCCCGGCGCCGCCAAAGGTCACCATCGTCCCCAGATTGGATAATGGATTCGCACTCTCAACGCCTGTCAGGGTACTCAGGTTTCCGCCCAAGGTGAGCAGTTTGTCCGCCACCAAATTCTCGAAGGTGCCCGCTGTCGCATTATAACGAGGCCCATGGACGGACAGGTTTCCGTCGATGCGGGTGTCGTGATCAGCATTCATGCTGAACGTCCCGGGTGTGTTGTATAGGTTTTGCCCCAGTCGGATGCCGACGGCTTGTCCTCCGTAGGCATTAACACTGTCCACTTTAAGCGCGCCTTGGCTGATTTGGTGCGTGAACGTTGAGGAGGTGAACGCGTTCGTGGCGGAACGAAGCCAAATCATACCGTTGCCGTTCGGACGGGCCACCCCCGAGAAGTTCGTCACCGACCCCTCGAAGGTGAGTGTGCTGCTATACTGATCGCAGGACTGTAAGAGACCGCCGTTGCCTTTTACCTTTCCGTTGAACGTCAGGTGGTGTTTGTCAGCGGTATAGGTTCCGAGTTTCGAATTATTAGGCAATCTGATGTCCAAATCCAGGATATCGGTAATGGAAGAGGTGGCTTTCGCCACGCCGATTGCGGGGGTGCCGTTCGCGAAAGCGGGATACTCGGATGCGACACAGCCGGTCAGGACAATCTCGTTGCCGGACAACGTAAACGGTGCGGAACTGGTTGTGTAGTTGTTGGAGAAGACGAGCATCTTGAAGGTGGTTGTCTCGGGTGCATAGTCATTTGTCACGGATGTGCGCGTCGAGCCCGCGAAGACGAGGTAATCGCCCGAGACAGGCGCGACATCATCCGACCAGTTTTCTTTGGTGGCAAGATTAGCGTTTGCGCCGCCGCCATCCCAGATTTTGATTGCGGCAAAGCTGTTTGCGGTGAACATCGCCAACAGCGAAAGAACGTAGATTTTCGACATCATTGAAACGGTCCTTTTTTTACGGCTTCTTGTTCGGGCTGCACACGTGCCTTTTGTGAAATCAACGACTTGCAAATCAGGCTGAGGGTACACGACCATCCCATGGGGTCGTTCGACTTGATGCAAACTCCTTGATGGGAATTCATTGTGCGGGTAAGAGCGTGCAAATGTCAACCCTGGCAATCGAACATGATTTTAAAAAAGGAGTGCTGACTTGATGGTGAAGCTTCAGTACGGCGAGATCCTGTTTGAGCTGCAAAGAACGAGTATGTGGGTGAGTCAAGTGTAAGTGAAGGCATTTCTTAAAAAC
>JAEAMG010000559.1_pt1 | contig 40158 bp, 33 predicted proteins | sample 8958741 | NCBI WGS metagenome assembly JAEAMG01 (sample SAMN16933256, study PRJNA681125) | bioreactor sludge metagenome | isolation source: anaerobic bioreactor treating anionic surfactant - SDBS | place: India: Bengaluru | collected 2019-02-28 | reverse complement strand
TAATTACCGACTTTCCCAAAATGATGCTCGAACAACTTTAATAAAAGTTTCTACCCCCACTTTTGTGACTCAATCCACTATTTATTGAATCAAAAATGACTCACATCGCTGCTGTTCACGGAAGCAGCTTTGACCTTCGATAAAATCAATCAACCCTTCCCCGTATTCTGTTACTGTTTAGTACAATACACCTGTAGAATAATGCTAGTGAAGATTTGTTCGCTCATGCTAATATTGAAGAAGTCTTAATCCCTATAATTTGTATTGAATTAAGAATTCATTTATACCTTACCCTTATACGGTTCTAGGAGTGCTGTTGGAGATGAATGCTCCCTTACCCAAAGCCCCAATTAACTGGATTGCAGTGTTTGCATTGGTTTTTTTACCAATTGTGGCTGTAATCGCTATCCCTTTATATGCTTATCATCATGATTTTAGCTTAGGCGCATGGATCAGCTTATTTGTACTGCTTGGTTTTAGCAGTTTAGGGATTACCGCGGGTTATCACCGCTTATGGGCACACCGTGCTTATGAAGCAACTCTTCCATTAAAAATTATTTTAATGATTATGGGTACTTTTGCCGTTCAGAACAGTATTTTGTTCTGGGCTTCAGGTCACCGTACTCATCATCGTCATGTTGATGATGTCGAGAAAGACCCATATTCAATTAATAATGGCTTTTGGTATGCGCATATGGGATGGATGCTTCGTAACTATCCGGCAGCAGAAGCAAACTATAAAAATGCACCTGATTTGTTAAACGACAAAGTGGTGATGTTTCAGGACAAATATTACATTCCGCTGGTGATTGCCGTACACGTAGTCATTCTGACCACTGTAGGCTGGGCTGTGGGTGACATGTGGGGCGTCGTGTTATTGGGTGGTTTACTCCGTCTGATCTTGAGCCATCATGTAACTTTCTTCATTAACTCACTGTGTCACATGTGGGGCAAACGTCCTTATACCGACGAAAACACTGCGCGTGACAATTTCATTTTAGCCATTGCCACTTGGGGTGAGGGTTATCACAACTACCACCACATTTTCCAGTACGATTACCGTAACGGCGTGAAATGGTGGCAGTATGACCCGACAAAATGGTTGATCTGGTCCTGTTCAAAAGTCGGTTTGGCTAAAAACTTACGACGTATTCCAAGCTTTAATATTAAAAAAGCAGAATTGGCAATGCGCTTTAAATATGCGGAACAAGACTTGGCTGTATATGGTCATAATGTCAATGAAGATATGGCAACAGCCAAACTTCGCATTGCACAAGAATACGAAGCTTTTACCCAAACTTTAAATGACTGGGCAACACTGAAAGAGCAAGAGATTCAAGCCAAGAAAGCCTCTGTTGCTGAAAAAATTCACCAAATGGATAACAAACTTAAAGTTGATTTCCAATTGGTTGAACAGCGCCTTGTTCATCATCGCGACAGCTTGAAAATTTTAATGCGTAGTATTAAAAAGAATCCTGTTTCAGAATAAAAGCTGCTTCAATATAAAGCCCCAACAATGGGGCTTTATTCATTTTTGTGGTTTAAATTTGCTATAGTGATCACATCTCCCCCAATTTTTAGATTGTCCCATGCAATTTAATCCGCGTTACCCTTCGCTCAATCCCAAGCTTTATCATCATCAAATGCCTGTTCCCTTAAAGGGAGCCAAAGCTGGTCATTTCAATGCAGCACTGGCTGATGAATTACAGTGGTCAGAACAGGATAAAGCTCAATGGGTGGAAATCTGTAGTGGACAAAAAACCTTTGCTGAATTTGAACCCTTGGCCATGGTCTATGCCGGACATCAGTTCGGACAATGGGCAGGACAATTGGGGGATGGTCGAGGTTTACTGATTGCACAAATTTTAGATAAAAGCCAGCAAACCATTGACCTGCATTTAAAAGGTGCTGGCTCTACCCCCTACTCCCGTATGGGCGATGGTCGTGCTGTATTACGCTCAGTTATTCGTGAATATTTAGCCGGTCATGCGCTGAATGCTTTGGGTATTGCCTCGAGTAATGCCGTCGGTTTTACCTCTTCCACCCAAGGCATACAGCGGGAAAAACTGGAACCAGGCGCGATGATGCTGCGTACGTCAGACTGTCATATCCGCTTGGGTCATTTTGAATGGCTCAACCAATATCAACCCGACCTTTTAGAAGATTTTGTACAGAAATGTATAGAATGGCACTACCCTGAATGTCTGGAGGCTGAACAGCCAGTTTTGGCTTTTGCAACTCAAGTCATCCAGCGTACTGCGGTGATGATTGCCAAATGGCAACTGGTGGGTTTTGCACATGGGGTGATGAATACCGACAACCTGAATATCACCGGTTCAACGCTCGACTTTGGCCCTTTTGGCTTTATGGAGCGCTTCCGTCCGAACTGGATGAATAACCACTCGGATTATCAAGGCCGCTACACCTACCAGCAGCAACCGAGTATTGGGCACTGGAATTTATGGATGTGGCTGAACAACCTGATTCGGCTTAAAAAAGATCCTGCTGAAAAAGAACAGTTCAAAGAAGATTTGGCAAAATGTTTAGAACATTTTGAGCCGACCTTCCTCGAACATTATACGGTTGGTTTGTGCCAGAAAATGGGCTTGCCAAGTTTCCATAAAGACAGTTTTGATTGCGGTATGGCATTCTTGCGAATTTTACAAACGGAGCAACTGGACTACACCCAAAGCTTTATTCGTTTACAGAATAAGCAATATGAAAGCCTTAAAGATGACTGCCTGGACCGTCGCCAGTTTGAAAGTTTCCTGACACAATATGAAATCATTCGAATAAATCAGGATACCGATGCACTGGATGCCGAAATGGTGAAAGCCAATCCGCACTATATTCTGCGCAACCACATGGCGCAGAAAGCCATTGAACTGGCAGAACGGGATGATTATTCCGAAGTCGAGCGCCTGTTTAAGTTGTTGAGTCAACCTTATCTTAAACAACCCGATTTAGAGCAGCCTGAAGATTTAGGCCCCTTGCCGAGTGATGTGCCTGAAGTGATGGTGAGCTGTTCTTCTTAAAGTTATTCACAAAGCATTTAAAAACTGTGGATAATTTCAGCATTATCCACAGTTTTCTTTTGGATTATTCAAACTTATGACTTTGCACAATCTTGCTTCCCAAACTGCTTTAAAGCTACCTGAAGTGACGATTACCCAACCTTTTGGCGATGGCTGTGATGTGTTTAAAGTCATGGATAAAGTCTTTATGCTGAGCTTTCATTTAAAAGGCCAAGCAGCTATTAACTTAAAAGTTATCCCGGATGATGGTGCTATGCTACGGGATATTTATCCTTATATACGTGCCGGCTGGCATATGAACAAGCAACATTGGGTGACGGTTTATGAGGATGAAAACCTAGATGCAGCTTTAGTTCATGATTTGATAAAGAATTCTTATGAACTGGTGGTGAGTAAACTCAATAAAGTGCAACGACAACGGATTGCCCTATTAAAGTCAGCAATATAAAACAAGGCGAACCATTTTCATGACTCGCCTTGTTTAAATTGAATTAAAAAATCAATTCAATCCTCGGGATATTCAAAACGATAACCAACCCCATATACCGCCTGAATCCATTCATGACGGTTGCCGGTTTCGGCAGCATCCGAAATCTTACGGCGCAGGTTTTTGATATGGCTATCAATCACTCGGTCTGCCACATCAAAACTGTCCGGGTTAATATGATCGAGTAATTGTGCACGTGAATACACTTGGCCTACATGTTCCAGGAACAACTCCAATAAACGGAATTCAGTCGGGGTCAGGTTCAAGGTTTTTTGCTGATACCAGATGCGTTGCTGGGCCTTGTCCATCCGGAACAGGCTGTTCTGCTCAGGTTCGGCATGACGGTCCAGGCGACGTAACACCGCTTGTACCCGTGCAACCAGTTCTTTCGGGCTAAAAGGCTTGCAAATATAATCATCTGCGCCCATGTTCAAGCCCAGTACACGGTCAATTTCTTCAGTGCGGGCAGTCACCATAATAATCGGCAAATCGGACTGTTCACGCACTTTACGGCAAATGGTCAGGCCATCCATACGTGGCACCATCAGATCCAGAATCATCAAACTGGGTTTACGTTGCAGAAAGCTGTCATAGGCTTCTTGCCCATCATGAAACATACTGACTTCAAAACCCGCAGCTTCCAGATAGTCCCGCACCAGTTGTGCAAGTTCCACTTCATCTTCTACCAGCATGATATGTTTCATGAATGTTATTCCTTTATTTGTTTAACTGTTTTGGAAAAGTCAGTTTGCAACGCAAACCGCCTAATGGAGAATGATCAAAACTCAACTGTCCACCCATTGCCTGCGCAATTTTACCAGATAATGCCAGACCCAAGCCTGTTCCCCCGGTACTGCGTGTCCGTGAATCATCAACACGATAGAAACGCTCACCTAGACGTGACAATTGTTCATCACTTAGCCCAAGTGGACTGTCATCCACAATCACACTCCAATGGGTGGCTGATTGCTCGGTATGCACACGAACCTCGCCGCCTGCTTCAGTATAACGAATGCTGTTACCCAGTAAGTTGACCATAATTTGTTTAAAACGATCTATATCTAATTGTAAATTCACACCTTCACCCTGCACGGAAACGGATAGATCAGCCTGGGCAAATTTAGGCTTAAAGTTTTCAACTTCCTGCAGCACCACATTCCACGGATTGACGTCTGCCATATAGCATTTCAACTGTTGTGCTTCAGCCTGAGCCAGGTCGGCCAGATCCTGAGTGAGTTTTTTCAGGCTGGTGACCTGGCGCAGCATCGATTCAAAATGTTCCGGTGTCGGTTTGCGAATACCGTCCTGCATCGCCTCAATTTGCGCTTGCAGTACCGCCAATGGTGTTTTTAATTCATGTGAAGTATCGGCCACCCACTGACGGCGTGAGGTTTCATGCTGATCCAGAATAACCGCCAGATGGTTCAATTCTGTCGATAAATCACCCAGCTCATCATTGCGGTTGACTGTCACCTGATGCTGGAAATTGCCTTTGGTCAGTTCGCGGGTTCCTTGCAGCAAACGCTGAATGGGCGTTTTAAAATAAGTGGCCAACAATAAAGCCGCGACCAAGCTGGTCAGGAACGTTAAACCGTACACCAATAATAAATAACGTTTCTGGTTACTAAAGAAGTTGATGCTAGAAGCATCATCCTGATCCAGCACCGGCTTCAAGCCTAAATAACCGACTACCTTGTTATTCACCATAATCGGACGATATGACACTGGAATATCGGATGGCTCACCCACGACAAACTGTTTTTTGGCATCATACAGCGACAAGCGGGAACTTAAGCCCAAACGGTCCGGCAAAGAAATAAACTGCTTTTTCTTAGCTTGAGTGGATGTTGCATCGGCAGGCTTATCTTCAGCTTTCCGGTCAGAGCGGAAGATATTTTGATTGGCACTGAGTGGAAATTTAAGCCCTTCAAAAGGCTGATACTCGGAAGGTAAATTCAACTCGATTAGGCGCAATTCTTCTGCGTCTAAAATCGGTTTGCTCGGCCCAGGTTTATTTAAACTCGGAGACACACTCAGCAGGGTATTGTCCTGAAAATAACGCTGCTGCAAGGCAATATCATATTGACGGCGTAACCACCAGCGTGACAGACGGTCATAGTCATCCGGTGCAGCAGTGCCTTCTATTTGCAGGATTTGCGCCTGAATGGCATTGCCCCAGTCATGATAAACCGAATAGACGCCAGCCAGATTACTGATCACATGATCCAGCTTCTGCATTTCGACATCCGCGACATAGCGGGCGAAGTTCTTTTGCATGGTCCAATGCAATACACCCAGGCTGACCGTCGTAATCACCAAGGTAGTGAACAGTACGGTCAGAAACAGGCGTAAGGCAATCGGAACACGGCGAATCTTCAAAAGTTAAGTCTCAATCTTTTTTCTCAATGAATTATTGTAACGAACCTTCTAAAAAAATACTCTTCATTGTTTCTTCATCATTATTGTTTAATCTTTAACATATCAAATTTCGTTTTTTCATTGGAGATAACAACAATGAATTCCATGACAAAAATGGCTTTAGTCGGTGCCAGCGTACTCAGTATGGGTGTTTTGACAGCCTGCCAATCGACCAGCACGGTTCAGGACAAAGATGGTGACCACCCGCGCATGATGCGAGACCATCATCCAAAGCATGAGCGCAACATGACACCCGAACAGCGTGAGCAGTGGCAGCAGGTCCGTGCCGAACGCCAGCAAATGATCAAAAGCATGAAAACAGCCTGTGACGGCAAAGCCGTGGGTTCTGCGGTACAAATCAAGGCAGGTGAAAGAAGCATTGCTGGGACTTGCGTGACGCATTTCACTCCCGATCGTGCAGAGATGAAGCGCATGCGTGGCGAAATGAGAGCGATGCACATGCAAGCTGATCATCGTGCCATGCAGGGTGAAATGAAAGGCATGTACAGGATGCAACACGATGAACCGCTGACTGATGCCAAACGCGCAGAATTGACCAGACAATTTGACCAGCGCCTCGCTCAGCACCAGGCACATCAGCAAGCCATGTTAAAAGCTTGCCAAGGTCAACCTCATGGTAAGGCGGTTCAAGTCAAAATGGGCACACACACCCTCAATGGTAAATGTGAAGTCCACTTTCAGCCTAAAGCCCCTATGGGTTCCACAACAGCAAAACCTGCATCATAAAATTTACCCAAAGTTAAAAAGGCGCAGCTCTGCGCCTTTTTTATTGCCTGTCAAAAATTAAACCATTTGACTATTTATGCCACTCACAAAGCCATAAAAGCATTTACACTCAAGATACTTAGCCATTTCAAATTATAAATCTTTGACTTTACAGTCACCAAGAAAAAGCCCCTAACGCTTGTACCAAGGGGGAAGATGTTGCACGATTGAGCCATACAAATACGTGTCATTGAAGATACGTTCCAATGTTTATTTAGAATTATTAACGCTGGTTAAACCAGTATTGAGGAAACCGATATGCCACAATACAAAGCGCCCTTACGTGATATGCAATTTGTTCTACATGAATTGTTAAATGCTGAACAACATTATGCAAGCTTGCCTGCATTTTCTGACACCGTAAGCCGTGAATTGGTTGATCAATATTTAGAAGCTGCGGCTGACTTCTGTGAAAATGAATTGTCTCCAATCAACCAAAGCGGTGACCGCGAAGGTTGTACCTGGAATGATGGTGTGGTAACTACACCTACAGGCTTTAAAGAAGCCTATCAAAAATATATCGAATTGGGTTTCCCGTCATTATCTGCTGAAGAGCAATACGGTGGTCAAGCCTTGCCTGTTTCTTTAGGCAACGTGATCTCTGAAATGGTGGGTACTGCAAACTGGGCATGGGGTATGTACCCTGGTCTTTCACACGGTGCTGTCCGTACCCTGGAACATCACGGCTCTCAAGAACAAAAAGATACTTACTTGCCTAAGCTGGTTTCAGGTGAGTGGACCGGTACCATGTGCTTGACAGAATCTCACGCAGGTTCAGATCTGGGAATTATCCGTACCAAAGCTGAACCGAATGCAGATGGCAGCTACGCAATTTCTGGCGAGAAAATCTTTATCTCTGCTGGTGAACACGACATGGCAGAGAACATTATTCATATCGTGTTGGCGCGTCTTCCGGGTGCACCAAAAGGTACTAAAGGTATCTCTTTATTTATCGTGCCTAAATTCAGCCTGAATGCAGACGGTTCTTTAGGCGAGCGTAATAGCGTTCGTTGCGGTTCAATCGAGCACAAAATGGGTATTCACGGTAACGCAACTTGTGTACTCAATTTTGATAACGCAAAAGGCTTCCTGATTGGTCCTGAAAACCGTGGCTTAAACTGCATGTTCACATTCATGAACACTGCCCGTATTGGTACTGCGGTACAAGGTCTTTCAGCTTCTGAAGGCGCGTTCCAAGGTGCATTGGCTTATGCTAAAGACCGTTTGGCAATGCGTTCACTTTCAGGCGTTAAAGCGCCAGAAAAAGAAGCAGACCCAATTATTGTTCACCCTGCTGTACGCAACATGCTATTAACGCAAAAATCTTTTGCTGAAGCTGGCCGTGCATTGGTTTACTTATTGTCTTTCTATGCAGATACGGTAGAGCAAGGTGCAACTGAAGAAGAACGTAAAGCTGCGGACAACATGTTGTCACTACTTACCCCGATCGCAAAAGCATTCCTGACTGAAACCGGTTCTGAATCTGCGAAACACGGTGTTCAGGTATTCGGTGGTCACGGTTTCATCTCTGAACACGGTATGGAACAGATTGTTCGTGATACACGTATCGCTTGCCTGTACGAAGGTACCACTGAAATTCAGGCACTGGATCTGTTAGGCCGTAAAGTGTTGGGTACTCAAGGTGCAATGTTGAAAGACTTCACCAAGGTCATTCATAAATTCTGCGAAGCCCACAAAGACAATGCTGCAATGAAAGAATTTGTTGAACCGCTTGCTGCTTTGAATAAAGAGTGGAGTGACTTGACTATGCAGATTGGTATGCGTGCGATGCAAAACCCGGATGAAGTGGGCGCTGCTGCGGTGGATTACCTGTACTTCGCTGGTTACGTAACTTTAGCTTACCTATGGGCTCGTATGGCACTGGTTGCTCAAGAAACATTGGCTGCAGGTACAACTGATGTAGATTTCTACAACGCTAAAGTGACCACTGCCCGTTTCTACTTCAAGAAAATTCTTCCACGCGTTCGCTCACACGTTGACGTGATCGCGGGTGGTGTTGAGCCATTACTTGCTTTAGATGCTGAACACTTCGCATTCTAAGTGCATGATGCTTAAACTGATGTGAGAAAAAGGACGGTCATGTTTTTGGCAGTCCTTTTTCTTTATAACCCATGCAAAAAATTAATCTTTAGTCGTCTAACAACATGAATTTTCATGCATTAGACTGATAAAACCGAACTGAATCAAACAATAAACAGGTGACTCACTATGCCAATCTATAATGCGCCTCTTGCGGATATGAAATTCATCCTGAACGATGTTTTTAATGCAGAACAATTCTGGCAAAACAATGAAAATCTTGCTCATGTTGATGCAGCAACAGCAGAAGCCATTCTTGAAGAAATGGCCAAGTTTGCGCAAAATGTGACTTTGCCTTTAAACCGTACGGGTGATGAAGAAGGTGCAACATATAGCAACGGTAATGTGACTACACCTGCTGGCTTTAAAGAAGCCTTCAAACAATATGCAGAAGGCGGCTGGATTGGCCTGGGTGCTGACGCTGAATGGGGCGGTCAGGAAATGCCAAAAATGCTGACCGTACTTTCTGATGAAATGCTGTTTGCAACCAATCCGTCTTTCATGCTCTACCCGCTTCTGTCTGTCGGTGCAGGTATGGCATTAAACAGCTATGCTTCCCAAGAGCAAAAAGAAACTTATCTACCTAAAATCTACTCTGGCGAATGGTCAGGTACCATGTGCTTAACCGAGCCACATGCGGGTACTGACTTAGGTATTATCAAAACCAAGGCAGAACGTAATGAAGACGGTACTTATAACATTACCGGTACTAAAATTTTCATTACCGGTGGTGACCATGATCTGGCTGAAAACATCATTCATCTAGTGCTTGCGAAAACTCCGGATGCCCCTGCCGGTTCCCGTGGTATTTCATTGTTCATCGTACCGAAATTCCTGGTCAATGAAGATGGTTCTTTGGGTGAGCGTAACCATGCAGGTCCAGGTTCAATCGAACATAAGATGGGTATTAAAGCCTCTGCAACTTGCGTGATGAACTTTGATGGTGCCAAAGGTTATCTGGTCGGTAAAGAAAATGAAGGCTTGGCGGCCATGTTCGTGATGATGAACTATGAACGTCTGTCTATGGGCATTCAAGGTTTGGGCGCTTCTGAATTTGCCTATCAGAATGCTGCGCAATATGCGACTGACCGTCTTCAAGGTCGTAGTGCTTCTGGGGTGAAATCTCCAAATAAAGTGGCGGACAGCATTTTGGTCCATGGCGACGTGCGTCGTATGTTACTGAATGCACGTGCTAACAACGAAGCTTCTCGTGCCTTTGCGGTGTATGTCGGTCAACAGCTCGACATTACCAAGTTCTCGACCGATGCTGAAGCGGTAAAAAAAGCCAATGACCGTGTTGCGCTATTAACCCCAATCGCAAAAGCTTACCTGACTGACACCGCATTTAACGCAACTTTAGATGCACAAATGGTTTTCGGTGGTCATGGCTTCATTCGTGAATGGGGTATGGAACAATGTATCCGTGACTTGCGTATCTCGCAGATTTATGAAGGGACCAACGGCGTGCAGTCTCAAGACTTGATTGGCCGTAAGACCATTAAATGTGGCGGTGCATTCATTGCAGAATACATCCAGGAAATCCGTGATTTTGCCAATAGCCTGGATGCAGATCTGAACTTCATTAAAGATGCCACTTTAGATGCAGCAGCAGAAGTTGAATCGGTAACGCAATATATTCTGCAAGCCAGCAAAGAAAATATCGACTTCCCGAATGCAGCAGCTGTGGATTATCTGCATGCGGTGGGTCTGCTTAGCTTCTCTTACATGTTTGCAAAAATTGCCAATGCAGCAAAAGCCAAAGACGGCGAGTTCTATCAAAATAAATTGTCGCTGGCGCTTTATTTTGTACAACGTATTCTGCCTGAACTTGCAATGCGCATTACTAAAGTAAAAGCCGGTGCTGAAGTGGTCATGAACTTCTCTGAAGACTACTTTACTAACCAAGCTTAATCCTGCACAAAGATAAGCAATAAAAAACGCCTGCAAATGCAGGCGTTTTTTATGACTCAAGATATCAATTAGATTTTTTCAACAATAATGGAATCTGAAACTTTTTTATTACTCTGTGCCTCTTGATTAATTTTCACAATTTTAATTACACCCTCGACTTGTAGATGTTCGCATAACGTAACCAGCTTGTGCATTTCATCCATTTTAATCCCTGAACCCAAAATAAGTTTTTTGCCATTTTGTAAATTATCAATTTTTGTTTGAATTGTTGCTAACATTTTCTTTTCCCTGATCAATGAAATAACCCTTCATACATTACATGAATTTCGTATAAAAAAAATACAATCACTTAATTTTTTATCCACTTTCATTTTTTATTCTTTAATGTGCATGAAACTTGCGTACTATTTAATAATCAATTTCATACAAACAATCATTCAAGAGACAGTAGGAAAAAAAGATGTCAAAACCTGATAGCAAAGTTGAAAAAATTGAGACCCTCCTCGACCGTTTCGGAAATATTGCCGTAGAAAGTTTTCACTATATTGCCCTGTTTATTATTGGCTGTATGGTGATCTGGTCTGCCGGACATACGGTATTTGAAATTTTAACCATTAAACAGTTTGCGACCATCGATGATATTCTGCTGCTGTTTATTTATCTTGAACTGGGCGCCATGGTGGGTATTTACTTCAAAACCAATCACATGCCGGTACGTTTTTTAATTTATATTGCCATTACCGCACTGACTCGTTTACTTATTTCAGATATCCAGCATGACCATAAAGCCGATATGGATCTGGTGATTATTACCGGTTCAATCCTGATCTTGGCATTCTCCATTTTGGTGGTGCGTTTCTCTTCCTGGACCTATCCATCAGTCATTCGTGATAAACATTCAGAAAAGCCACTCCCTGCAGATAAAACTCCACAACCACAAGATGATGAATTAGCTTAATATGTTAAAAGCCCCTCTTTTTAAAGATGAGCCATATATGGCGCAAGAGGGGAGATTGAATCATTAAAAATGAATCTTTAACGATTCGGCACCAGCACATAACGACCATTTTCAAATATCCAATGGCTGCCAGTCGGTGGTGCAGGCAAACCCAAACGTTGCCAGTCGGAGATAAAGGTCGTGTTTGAGCTTTCAATTCGGGCGGTTCTCGGATCACCATTCACCCAGCTATAGCTTTGAGAATTTTGTGTAATGGTCGTGGGTGCCTGATATTGAATGCTGATGCCATTCTGAATGGTCGGATAATTCTGATGATGCGGTGGACGCTGCGGATAATTCGGGTAGTGCTGTGGATAATGTTGCTGCTGATGTGGATAGTGATTTTGAGGATAACTTTGCGGATAATAAGGATGAGGCTGGTAGCGAGTAGTATCTACCCCACGATAATTTGACCAGCGATTTTCCGCCTGCGTTGTTGCAGAAGCCCCCAAGAGCATCATGCCACTCAAAGCACAAAGAGCTGTTAATTTCATAAGAGCCACCCACCATACATTATAAAGCTTATTGTAATTCCTAGTTTAGGATAAAAAATGAATAAAAAAACAGCAAATGCAACGTTTTGTAAATGAAATATTTCTCGGGTTTTCTCTTGAGACACATCCCGGCTCAAATAATGAATATGCTAAAATGCGGTTTTTTATTATGGGATCAAACAGAGTGTCTGATTTAAGTTTTGACCGCCTACATCAATTCTTTTGCAAGGTTCCAAGTATTCAAGAATCTTTAATTAATGCCTATGGTTCAGATGGTCAACATGCCTGGTGGTTTAAATTTCAAATCAATGTGGAACATCCTCTGGCATGGCAAACTGTACAGGAACTGGGTCATGTATTAAATTACATTTCCAAGAATGAACGTTTACCGACACAGTTTTTGCCGGTTTCTCCGCCACCTTATATGAATGGTGAAGCCAAAGAGTTTTTGGCTTGGGTCATTCAGTGCAATCACCCCGATTTTTCACCTGATGTGGTCTGTGACTGGTTAGAAGCACGTTTACCGCAGCCAGTTGAAGATGAAAGCCAGTGGAAAATTAAAACGGATTTAAAAGAGCTGGATAAACTCTCTGACAAAGATCTAGATCAGATGGTTCCGCCTAATCCTGAAAAGTAAAGTTTTATTATTTTACCTCTCCCTTGCGTAGCAGTGCTACTCATCTCCTGAAAGGAGAGGGAACTCCTTCTCCCTCTGGGAGAAGGTTGGGATGAGGGACTTAAAACGTAGACAATCCGCTCCATTCCATAAAACGGTAAATTCCATATTTCAATGTCGATTCATCTGCATATTGACTGTAATCCACACTCATGTTTTTGCCATCCAAATTTGACCAAACACTATCAAAATAAGCTTGAGCATCAATAAATACAGAGGCTTGTGATGAACCGACTACCCGCAAATTGGTTTCCAGATTATAGTTTTTGATGTTCCGTGCAGTGAAATTTGCAGACCCCAAAATCAGGTCAGACTGCTGTGCATTTGATTTAATGATCATCTTGCTATGACATTGCTCACCTTGGGTATTACACCAGCGTACCGGCACACCGGCAGCATTTAATTCAGAAGCCACCTGCCGGTTAGGAATTCCATTTTTTTTACGCCCAAACGCATCTTTATTCGGATCGAGCAAGACACGAACTTTTACCCCACGCTCATGTGCAGCAATCAGGGCTTTGACAATATGCCGTTCAGACAAATAGAACATGGCCAAATCAATCTGCTCTTTAGGCTTGGCAGTTTCAATCAGTTTGAGTGTTGCATCGTAAATTGCTTTTTCAGTCAGCACCTGAACTTGAGGTAAAGACCGATCCCCTTCAAACTCGCCAATAATGACCATTGGAATGTCAGCTTTGGACATCCGGCCTACAGCCTGTTCGGTCTTCAATACATCAATGGCTGTATTGCCCGTTACCAGCAAAGCCACATTAGAATGACGTGAACTGCCATCATGCGGATTGGCTGAAGTCACCAAAGCTTTCCAGCCCTGAGCCGTATCCACCACCAGAGTTTTACGGTGATTGGCCTTAAAATTAAACAGATTAAAATAACTGCGCAGGGTAATTTTTTCCTGACCAAACGGATTGGTGAGCCAGCCTCTTTCAGGATTATTGCCTGCATCCTGACAACAGAGATACCAGAAGCCAGACCATACTGGATTGGATGCACGCAGCGGTCTTAAATCCGTTTCAATCACGTCAATGCCTGCACTACGTAACTGACGATAATGCTCGGGCGCAAGACCACCATAGACTGAATTAATCGGGTCGGTAATCACCTTAATTTCAATATTGGGCTGCACACCGCGTTTTAAAATCAAGGCATCCGTGAGTTGTTGCGCCAATGTCTGATGAGATAGCGTTGACTCGCCGACTTCACTATTGAATAAGAACATATCCAGTACAATGGTGGTTTGTGCTTCATCAATCAATTTTAACATTTCATTAAAAATATGATGGTCTTGCTGCTGTTTTCCACTTGCATCCAGATAGGTTTGATCTGCAATAAACTTCACCTCGGCATGACGTAACTTACCGGTAAAATTCAGGCCTTCAGGCAAGGGTTTATATGTATGATAAATGGCCGATGAGAGATATCCCAATGCCAGCAAACCGATGATCACGCCGGCATAACGACGGCCTGACCAATTCAATTTCTGATGAATTCGTTGAAAAATACGCATAACAAAAAACCTAGTCCAATATCATCAGACTAGGTTTTATGGCTTGATTTATCAAGAGGATTTCTGTTTCACCTGCTTGAATCAGCAGATTTCAGGATGACTTTTGCCTAGAAACCGAATTCCAGACCCACAGTAAAGTTACGTCCCACTTGCGGAATATTCGACAGGAATGAAGCATGTGAATAAACTTGATCATCCAGCAGGTTATTAGCTTTAAAGTAGACACGATAAGTATTTTTATCAGCAAGAGTATTGGCATAACTCAAGCCCAGATTAACCATGTTATAGCCCTGAGTTTCATCCTCATAGCTGGCAATTTTGTCCTGATTAAACACATGGTAATACTCAGCCAGACCCGACCAGTGATCGTCAAAGCTTGCATCCACTTTGGTACCTAAACGACCTGCCGGAACGCGAGGTGCATTTTCACTCTCGATTTTGCCACGCACATAATCACCAAACACACCCACTTTGTAGGTATCGTTTAGGGCATAAGAGACCGCTGCTTCAGCCCCATAGAACTTGGCTTTGTCTTGGGTATATTCAACCAGGCGGAAATCTTTAAAATTATCCAGGGTTTGGGCATAAATATAGTGATCAAACCAGTTGTGATAGACATGCACATGATAATCCAGCGGACCGTTTTCATAATGCAGACCAAGCTCCAGATTATTGGATTTTTCTGCAGCCAGATTTTCCTTGCCGCGTTCATAAGTGTTGGTCGCGAAATGTTTACCATTGGCATACAGCTCTTGCGCCAAAGGCAGACGTTCTTGATGAGAACCGACCAGCGATAATTTATAGTTAGGTACAAATTCCCAGTTCAGCGCGCCTGAGTAGGAAAAACCATAATCATCAAAGTCTTTTTTATCAGAATCGATGTCAAGTTTTTGCTGATCCAAACGTGCACCGAGTTCCACATGTACATCATCAAACTGTTTATGTTCTAAGGCAAACAGACTCCACTTTCGGGTTTTGGTCGGATCCAGCAAAGCTTCTTCACCGCTAATATCCAGCTTTTGCTGATTATATTGAGCACCGATCATCCCTTCCCAGTTTGCAATCGGATTGTGGACCAATTCTAAACGTGCATCATAGCCTTTGCTTTTAAAGGTGGTTTGCGCAGCATTCTCTTCAATTTCATCATGCTTGTAATCGGTATAGCTGGCATGGGCACGAAGCTTTTGAAACCCGGCAAAAGGATCATTGAGTTCGGTACGGAAATCATAACGTTCGGTTTTCAAATCGACCCATGGTCCCGCTGCATGCTCTTCATGCGTATGCCCGGGTTGCTGGCCACAGCCAATTAAGGCATTACCGGACACCTGACAATCTTCATATTCATGACTATGCCCCGGCAAGCCATACTGGTCCTGACGGTTACTGTATGAAATGCCGCTAAAGCCTCGGCCATGAATCCAGGACAATCCAACATTGACCGTTTCACCTTCAGCAAAGGTATTCCCGACACGGCGTTCTTTTTCTAATTCGCCTTCATGATCATGAAAATAATCCGGTGCAATATAGTCATTGGCTTTACGTTTTGAACCTTCAACCCGTAACGCAACCTGATCGGCTAAAGCAACCGTGACACCCGCACTAGCGAGTTTTTCATCACTACCCGTGTTGTAACGTAAGCCCAGCTGACCTTCATAACCCTTGTCAGGCATTTGCGTTGGAATTTTATTATCTGTGACATTGACCAGTCCACCCACTGTTCCTGCGCTATACAGTAAAGTCGATGGTCCCCGAATAATCTCAACCTGTTTTGCCAGAATCGGATCAACCGTCACCGCGTGGTCAGGGGACAAGGTTGAAACATCCGCAGTTTCAGAAGCATGTTGCAGGACTTTAACACGCGCACCATCTTGCCCGCGGATCACCGGACGGCTGGAACCTGAACCATACTGATTGGAAGATACCCCAAGCTCACCTGCCAAAGCATCACCAATAGTCGTACTGCCTTCGGCAAGCTTTTTATGATCAATGACCTGATCAGCCACTGCAAAATCTGCAGCCGACTGTACCAGGGGGTGTGCCTGCAATTTGAGGGTGGCAAGTTGTTGAGTCTGAGTATCCTCATCAGCAAAAACAGCAGGTGCAATGACGGCAAAAATAGAGAGTGTGATTAAATTCTTATGAACAAGCATGGAACGGACTCAAGGCTGCAATTTCTAAATAACGTTATAATATAACATTGCATTTTTTTTGCAATCCTTTACGATAAACAGCTACATATTTTATTAGAATGTTTTTTAATACTTTTTATCGCATTAAAACATTATTTTATTTATGCCCTTTACCCTATCTCATGCTGTCCTTGCCCCACCCATTTCCTATCTGACCGGAAACCGGCTTCCGGTTGCCGCACTGGCGATTGGCTGCATGGTGCCAGACCTTTATCGTCTGTTTAGCCAGGATCATTCCAATACCACTCATTTATGGTCCTCCCTGATTCATCCAGACTTGTGGATCGGGCTGGCTTTTTGTGCCATCTGGTATCTGATTTACCGGCCGGTGATCTACCGCTTTCTCGGTATCCGGCATGAACTGAATATCACCAGCCTCTTTGCAGCATTTTAGTTTTTTACAGGAGTCTGTCTGGCCGTCATGCTGGGTACAGCAACCCATCTGATTTGGGATGGTCTGACCCATGTGGATTTTCGTACCTTTGCCTTGCATGACCTTCTCAGTCAGCAGTTTCAGATTTTAGGACAAAGCTATCCCCTGCACCGCATTTTACAGCTTGGGAGCTCCTTCGCAGCCCTGCCATTTATTTTATGGATGAGCCTGCATTACTATCGGTGCCATCGGCAATCCCTGGCCCTTAGCCACAAAATCAAAGTTTTTGCTTGGGGCTTATTCGGACTGTCGATTCTCACTGCCTTGTTCTCGGTCTGGGACTATATGCACTATATTCCTGATGAGGTGTGGCAATCTGAGCTGTATTATTTTACCGGCCGTTCCATCAATGAATTCAGTCAGGGCTTTTTGATGGTATTTAGCCTGGGCTGTTTACTGTTTTTATTTCTGGACCAGAATCGGCGTATGGGCTAATCAAATAGCCCACTTTCCGCTTATTCACTTTAAATTGTTGCTGTTTTTGTCTCAAGTTCTTGTGACTATATGCCCAAAGAGGCATAATTCAACATTCGAAAAAAGCGGTACGCTGTTTACGTATACGCTGACCTTAACCCATATAGTTGGATTTTTTACGCTATGATGCGAACTCATTACTGTGGCTCATTAACTGAAGCCCAAATTGACCAAACCGTAACATTATGCGGTTGGGTACACCGTCGCCGTGACCACGGTGGTGTTATCTTCCTTGACATGCGTGACCGTGACGGTCTTGTTCAAGTGGTTATCGATCCAGATACACCAGAAGCATTCTCAACTGCGGACAAGGCACGTTCTGAATTCGTATTAAAAATCACAGGTCGTGTACGTCGCCGTTATGAAGGCACAGAAAATGCCAACATGGTGAGTGGTCAAATCGAAGTTTTAGCAAAAGACATCGAAGTTCTTGCTACTTCTGAAACGCCTCCATTCCCACTGAATGATGAAAATACCAACATTTCTGAAGAAATCCGTTTGAAATATCGTTTCCTGGATATTCGCCGTCCAGAAATGTTAGATCGCCTACGTTTCCGTTCTAAATTGACCAACCTGATTCGTAACTATTTCGAAGAAAATGGTTTCTTAGACGTTGAAACTCCGATCTTGACCCGTGCTACTCCAGAAGGTGCTCGTGACTATTTAGTACCAAGTCGTGTTTCTAACGGTAGCTTCTACGCACTTCCACAATCCCCACAGCTGTTCAAACAGTTGTTGATGGTAGGCGGTATTGATCGTTACTATCAAATTGCTAAATGTTTCCGTGATGAAGACTTACGTGCTGACCGTCAGCCTGAATTCACCCAAATCGACGTTGAAACATCGTTCATGAGTGACGATGACATCATGGATTTAATGGAACGTTTAACTGTTAAGATGTTCGATGAACTTCTTGGCGTGAAATTCGACAAATTCCAGCGCATGACTTATGCAGATGCAATGCGTGACTATGCATCTGACAAACCAGACTTACGTATTCCTTTGAAACTTGTTGATGTTGCAGACATGATGCAAGACGTTGAGTTCAAAGTATTCGCAGGTCCTGCCAAAGATCCTAAAGGCCGTATCGTTGCGCTTCGCGTACCGGGTGCTGGTTCTCTTCCACGTAGCCAGATCGATGAATACACTAAATTCGTGGGTATCTACGGTGCGAAAGGTTTGGCTTACATTAAAGTCAACGAACTTGAAAAAGGCATCGAAGGCCTTCAATCTCCAATCGTTAAATTCATCGAGCCAATCGTACTTGATTTGTTGAAACGTGTTGGCGCTGAAAATGGCGACATCGTATTCTTCGGTGCAGATAAAGCCAAAGTTGTAAATGATGCAATGGGCGCTTTACGTATCAAGATCGGCCATGACATGAACATGGCGACTTGTGAGTGGGCTCCGCTTTGGGTGGTTGACTTCCCGATGTTCGAAGAAACTGACGATGGCAAATGGACTTCTGTTCACCACCCGTTCACACTACCAAAATCAAGTGTTGAAGAAGTGAAGAACAATCCAGGCCAAGCATTGTCTGTGGCTTATGATATGGTATTGAACGGTACTGAAATCGGTGGTGGTTCACTTCGTATCTATACGCTCGAGATGCAAAAAGCGATCTTCGAAGCACTAGGTATTTCTGAAGAAGAAGCAGAAGAGAAATTCAGCTTCTTGCTCAATGCGCTTAAATTCGGTGCACCTCCTCACGGTGGTTTGGCATTCGGTCTGGACCGTCTTGTCATGCTGATGACAGGTTCATCTTCAATCCGTGACGTGATTGCATTCCCGAAAACCAAAACTGCTGAATGCCCATTAACTCAAGCACCGGCACCAGTTGAAGGCAATCAATTACGTGATTTGGGTATTCGCTTACGTGAAAAACCAAAAGCTGAAGCTCAACAAGAAGCTTAATTCTTGCCTGATTCAGTGATCAAAAACCCTGCTTGATGCAGGGTTTTTTATTGAATTGAGATTGATTCCTGGTAGTGGCATAATAATGCTGTTTTTTTATTATTGAGTTAAACAAGCTATGGCTATGCGTCCCGCTGTTCGTAATCGTGGCATTATGCTCATTGTGTTTTCTATTGTACAGTGGCTATTTATGCGTTATATCTTGGCCAATGACTTATTTAACATGGATACTAATCAACGTATTCTTTATTTTTGTGTAAGCAGCCTAGGTGGAGCCTTACTTATTTTTGTCGGTTTGATTTATATGGTTTTAAAAGGCAATGCCGACAAAGCCGAATAACTCCCTTCTTAGCCACTGACTGGTGACATTCCTCAGTGGTTTTATCTCGTTTTATTTTGTTCTGAAAATATTTAACTCCTGATCTGTGATTTAGACATCGGGCAGCAGCATCCTTGCTGTAATAAAACTCTTTGCAAAATTTTCTTCTTATAACCAGTTTAGTTTTCAAAGAGTTACGCCATTATGTATTTTTTCCTCAAAGTCATTTCCCGATTTCCGTTGTCTTTTTTACAGTTTCTGGCATCCTGCATTGCAATTCTGCTGTACTCCTTCAATTCCTCACTCAAACGAATTACCGGCATCAATTTAAAGCTGGCTTATCCAGAACTGGATGAAACAGCCTACCAGGCTCTCCTCAAGAAAAGCTTAAAAAGTCAATGCATGACGTATATAGAATCAATTAAATGTTGGGGTATGCCACCTGAATACAGCTTAAATCAGATCAAAAATATTTACGGAGAACAGCATCTTACAGAAGCCTTAGCCAATAAAAAAGGCGTTATAGTTGTGATTGCACATTTGGGCTGTTGGGAGCTTTTAAATGCATGGCTGAATTTACATGCCTCCCCGATGATCATGTACAAGCCCAATAAGCATAAAGCGGTGGATCGCTTTATGCTAGAAGCGCGCCAGCGATTGAATGCCACGCTTGTCCCCACCGATGAAAATGGCGTGCGTGCCATCTTTAAACATCTGAAGCAAGGAGGATTAACGGTCATTTTACCGGATCATCTTCCTAAAGCATCGGGAGGTATTTATTCAGAATTTTTTGGGCAAAAGACCTTATCTACTACGCTGGTGTCAAAACTGGCCAGTAAGACCCAATGCAATATAGTGGGCCTCAGTTGTATTCGTGATGAAACATCAGGTTTTAATGTGTATTGCTCACCACTATCCGATCAGATTTTATCAAAAGATTTACAAACTTCAGTTGATAGCCTAAATCAAAACCTTGAAAGTATGATTAATGTTGCACCTGAGCAATATGTCTGGTCTTATAAGCGGTTTAGAAATGTTGAAGGGAATAAAAACCTTTATACATCAAACACTAGATAAATAGCGATGCTATATTGCCATACACAACCATAGAATCATGCTGATTTTTAGTCGCTCAGTGGTTATTTATGTACTCTATACTTGCGAATGATATCTTTATACTCCAATACCCCATTAGTCTATTATTTCTTAAAGAGTATTTTAGGTGCACTGGTAATTTTATAGGATAGTTTATATAGTGTTGAATAGGAATCTGGATAAATAATAATGGCAAAATTAAAGATTTTAGTGATTGGCAAACGAAATGGCATTCTCCAATGGTATGAAAATATATTGGACTCAAATGATCAAAGCGCTGACTATGTAATTTCAGGCTTTGCTCTCAATCATAACAATACACTAGAACGTTTTTTAAAAAAAATTATTCCCAACAAAGACATATACACAGCAAAATTACTAAAGAAAAAGTTATATTCATTTCAACCAGACTTAATTTTAATTGTCGATTTATTTTACTTCTCACCCTCTTTACTAAAGGTTTTATCAAAATATCCATGTAAAAAAGTCCATTGGATTGGTGACTTTTTTGATCAACGCTTAGCTAAATCTAAAGAGATTATCGATTTATTTTGCTTTACAGACTCCAGCTTCATAGAGGATGCAAAAAAAATAGGTATTACAAATAGCCTGTATTTGCCATTAGCCTATAATCCCAATATCTTTTTTGAAGGCAATGAGTCGAAAGCTGAACGCTTATTATTTATTGGTGCATGGTCACCTAATAGACAAGAACTGATTGAACAAATTCCTCTTCCGCTTACAATTTATGGTAAAGGTTGGGATAAACTCAAAAAAGCAGATAGCATTATTCATCCATACAATATTCCTTTAACTCAAGTAGCAGATCTTTACCGAAAACATAAATATATTTTGAATCTGATTAACAAAAAAAATATTAGGCAAGGTATGAATATGCGATGCTTTGAAGCACCCGCGTGTGGATGTATATTAGTTAGTGAATATGTTGAGGATTTAGAATTAGTATTTAAAATTGATGAGGAAATTATTTACTTTTCAAATCCACAAGAATTGAAAAGTAAACTTAAAGAAACCATAATTAATCCTAGATTAGCAAAAGATAAAGTCCATTATCACCACACCTATAAAAATAGGTTAAAAACTCTGGTTGAATTGTTACTTGATTCACAAATTTCACAATAGATCTAGATAGGTTACCCATTCAGTGTTTGTTAGCATCATTGTTCCTTGTTATAACCATGAAAAATATTTAGAAGAACGTATTAAAAGTATTCTTAATCAAACTTTATCCGACTTCGAAATTATTCTACTTGATGATCTCTCTCCAGATAACAGTGCTGAAATATTAAAAAGATATTCCAACCACCCAAAAGTTTCGCATTGTATTATCAATAAAAAAAACTCCGGCTCAACTTTTTTTCAATGGAATAAAGGGATTGAACTGGCAACAGGAGATTTAATCTGGATTGCAGAATCAGATGATGTTGCTGATCCACAATTTTTAGAGAAGCTCATTTCTCCATTTTATAAAAATAAAAAGTTAGTCTTAGCCTATAGTCAATCTTATCGCATGAATGAAAATAGCATAGTGACAGGTTCATGGAAAGATGCTACTGATCATCTTAACCCGACTTTATTTGAAAATGATTTTGAGATGTGCGGCTTAGAATATTTTGAAAAGTTTTTAAACACAGGAAATACTATTCCAAATGCGAGTGCTGTAGTTTTTAAAAAACAAACCTATCTTGATGTCGGTGGAGCAAATCCACGCTTAAGATTTATCGGAGATTGGGAAATTTGGGCTAAAATCATATCTCAAGGTGATATTTTCTATACAGCAGAATGTTTAAATTATTTCCGTTACCACGATACGAGTGTCATTGCCCAAGCCAAAAAGAAGAAAGATCACTTTGAGGTCCGTCGACAGGTCATTCTATTCCGTGAAAGTATGAATACTTTTCTTAATGAGTATAGAAAGAAACAACCTCTAGCCAATAAAATCTATTTAAAAAATAAAAAGGCATTGTCTAAAGAGTTACGCAAGAATGCATCTCTAGCAATACGGCGTAGATATTATGACCGAATTATCCCAACCAGTATGCTTGCTTTACGTACAATCCCCTTTTATGTTGTGCCTTTTTATATTCTAAAATTGTGTATACAATTTCTAATTTCAATCATCCTAGTTGCACCTTATAAAATTATTTTTAATAAGCCAAAATAAAAAAAGGAGCTACTGCTCCTCTTTTTATTTGAATTGATTTGCTTGCTGATCTTTCTCACTTACCAACACTTTATCAACCTGATTTAAAGGCCAATCAATTACGAGTGTCGGATCATTCCAGATAATGGCATCTTCACTTTCTTTATTATAGTAATTGGTAGTTTTATACAAGAACTGGGTATTATCCTCTAATGCAATAAAACCATGGGCAAATCCTTCCGGAATCCAGAACATGGTTTTATTCTCAGCGCTAAGTTCTACACCGACCCATTCCCCATAAGTTTTAGATTCAGGGCGAATATCCACAGCCACATCCCATACCCGGCCTTGCACAACTCGAACCAATTTGCCCTGAGCATATGGAGTTTTTTGGAAGTGTAAACCGCGTAGCACTCCCTTTTGTGACAGGGAGTGATTATCCTGAACAAATGTTGGTACGGGTAAATTTAACTCTTCAAGTGCTTGAGCAAAACGTTGATGATTAAAACTTTCCATAAACCAGCCACGATCATCACCAAACACTTGTGGATGTATAATCAGCAAGCCTTCAATTTTGGTTTGTTCAATTTTCATTGTACTTCATCCGCAATCTTATACAGATATTGACCGTATTCTGTTTTCTTTAAAGCACTAGCACTGTCTAGTAATTGAATTTTACTAATCCAACCTTGGTTAAAACCAATCTCTTCAAGACAAGCCACTTTCAACGATTGACGTTTTTCAATGGTATAAACAAACTGCCCTGCTTCAAGCAAAGATTCATGCGTACCTGTATCCAGCCAGGCAAAGCCACGACCAAGTAGTTCGACGTTGAGTGAACCATCTTTCAAGTAAGCATTATTAATGTCTGTAATTTCAAGTTCGCCACGAGCTGAAGGTTTAACCTGCTTGGCAAATTCAACGACACGATTGTCATAGAAATATAAACCTGTAACCGCATAAGGAGATTTTGGCTGTACAGGTTTTTCTTCAATACTGAGTACCTTACCAGTTTTGTCAAATTCAACCACACCAAAACGCTCAGGATCTGTAACATGATAGCCAAAGACTGTGGCTCCATGCTCACGTGCATTCGCGGCCTCAAGTTGCTCACTGAAGTGTTGACCGTAGTAAATATTATCACCCAAAATTAGACAGACATTGTCTTGACCAATAAATTCTTCACCGATCAGGAATGCTTGTGCCAAACCATCAGGAGAAGGTTGCACCTTATAGCTCAGTTCAATACCAAATTGGGAACCATCGCCCAATAATTTTTCAAAGTTTGGAAGGTCTTCAGGTGTTGAAATAATTAAAACTTCACGAATACCCGCCAGCATCAATACAGAAAGCGGATAGTAAATCATTGGCTTATCATAAATTGGTAGAAGTTGCTTGGACACACCTTTGGTAATCGGATGTAAGCGTGTACCGGAACCGCCTGCTAAAATAATACCCTTACGTTTTATACTCATTTGCTTAATAGCTCCGCTAGTATTCGTTTTACACCTTCTTGCCAATGCGGCAAATTCAATCTGAAGGTTTGCTGTAACTTTTGATTGTTTAATCGTGAATTATGTGGTCGTGTGGCTGGAGTTGGATACGCCATGGTAGGAATGGGATTGACCTTTTGTACAGCCAATTCCAATCCAAAGACTCGTGCCTGCTCAAAAACATAATTGGCATACCCAAACCATGAAGTTTCACCACTTGCTACAAGGTGATAAACCCCTGTTTTCATGCTGTCAGCCGCTGTTTGTGGAATGGCCTGTGCCGTAATATCCGCAATCAACTCAGCCGAGGTAGGGGCACCCACTTGATCATCAATGATAGAAAGTTCTTCTCGCTGCTGAGCCAAATTCAGCATAGTTTTCAAGAAATTTTTTCCTCGAGCAGCATAGACCCATGAGGTTCTGAAAATTAGGTAATCACAACCACTTGCAATAATTGCCTGCTCACCTTGCACTTTGGTTTGACCATAAACATTTAAGGGTGCAATGCGATCCGTTTCAAGAAATGAAGTCTGACCTAAGCCATCAAAAACATAGTCTGTCGAGTAATGCACAAACAGTGCATTGACTTGTTGGCACGCTTCAGCTGCAGCTTTTACCGTTTGATGATTCACTAAATCGGCTTGATCCTGCTCTGTTTCAGCTAAATCCACGGCTGTATAGGCAGCAGCATTCACGACCACATCAGGTTTTACCGTCATGATCGTGTTATAAATCGCCCGTGGCTTGGTCATATCACCGGACAGTCCCGCTAGACCATGCCGGTCTAATGCAATAACATCACCCAAAGGAGCTAGAGCACGTTGTAGTTCCCACCCAACCTGACCATTTTTTCCAAGCAATAAAATCTTCATGCTTATCCTTGGTATTGCTTATTTAACCAAGATTGATATTCACCACTTTGAACGTGTTCAACCCATTCATTATTGTTTAAGTACCATTCAACCGTTTTACGTAATCCCGTTTCAAATGATTCTTTCGGTATCCAACCCAATTCACGTTCAATTTTTGAAGCATCAATCGCATAACGTACATCATGGCCTGGGCGGTCTTTTACATACGTAATTAAGTCTCGATAACGTTCAATACCTTGTGGTTTATTAGGAGCCAGTTCTTCGAGTAAAGAACAAATGGTAAGAACTACATCAATATTGGCTTTTTCATTGTGACCACCGATGTTATAGGTTTCACCAACTTGCCCCTGAGTCACGACAGTATAAAGTGCACGGGCATGATCTTCCACAAATAACCAGTCACGGATTTGCTGGCCATTACCATAGACTGGAAGTGCTTTTCCTTGCAAAGCATTCAAGATCATTAATGGAATGAGTTTTTCTGGAAAATGGTAAGGACCATAGTTATTGGAACAATTGGTCACTAAAACCGGTAATCCATAGGTCCGATTCCAAGCACGAACCAGATGGTCTGAACTCGCTTTACTTGCTGAATAAGGTGAACTAGGAGAATAAGGGGTTTTTTCTGTAAATAAGTCCGTTGTTCCTTCTAAATCACCATAGACCTCATCTGTTGAAATATGGTGAAAACGGAATGTAGCCTTCTTTTTTTCATTTAAGCCTAACCAGTAAGCGCGGCTTGCTTCCAACATTTGATAAGTGCCGATGATATTGGTTTCAATAAAAGCATAAGGGCCAGAAATCGAACGGTCTACGTGGGATTCTGCAGCCAAGTGCATGACTGCATCAGGTTGGAAATCTGTAAATAATTGATCTAGTGCGGCACGATTACAAATATCGGTTTGGGAGAATTGATAACGAGAGTAATTAGAAATGGAACTTAACGATTCTAGATTACCAGCATAGGTTAGTTTATCAACATTTAAGACTTCATGTTCTGTATTCTGAATAATATGGCGAATCACTGCAGATCCAATAAAGCCTGCACCACCTGTAATTAAAAATCTCATTTTCCCCCCAAAAAATCTAGAGCACACAAATCATATCAAAGAAGAATTTTTAGAACATCGACCTAAGATAGTTAACTTCTATGGTGAGAGTTAAATATTTTTGAATTGATCGAGCAAATTCATTCTATGTTTCTGCGGTGTAATCTTCTCAACAACTCCAATTAGGCCTGCCATTTTATCTATATAAACCTTACTAAGCCATCGCTCTTGCTCAAACTTAGCTAGATAATTTTCAAGTTCCTTATCAAATACACTGGATTTGAATACAGGAATCAATACTTTCTTTTCACTCACCAACGCCTCACTGATCATAGAGGTTGATTCAGGTGAACAAATGATTAAATCCGCTGCATAAATATAATCAGCAATATCACATTGCTGACCATGATTGACTAGTGTTAAAGCTATCTGTGGATTTCTTGTGAAGGCTTGCTGTAGATCCTTCTCAAAAGCTTCGGGTGTACGCCTGGATGTACTGATCAGAATTTTCCAATCTGGATAGTTCAGCGCCAGGTACTTAATCCACTCAATCCATTCAGAAGAAGTCCCAATTTTGGATGTTTTGGTATCTGCACCAATTAAAATAATCAGTGCTTTCTGTTCCATACAATCCAGATTTTGCTTTGCTTGCTGAACTCTATGTTCCAATTGAAAAGTAAGTTGTTTATTTGGTGCAATTGGGTAATAAATAAAAGGTTTTTGATTTTTGTATTTATCATCAATAGTAAATACAGCATCAAAATAACAAGCTGGAATCCCTCTTAATGAGGTTGCAATCACATTCTTGGTAGCTTTCCCCTGCTGCTGAAAATACTTTTTAAGCAAGGCATTTGGCAGAAGTGTTTCACCACCGGCTGAAACAAGGAGAGCACAATCTGACTGTAAAACTTGTAATTGAACAGTATCCAGATAAAAACCTAATGCCCATTTCGGGCTTACAATAGGCAAAAAAGCTTTGAGTATATGCTTCGTTAATTTACTGACTTTGTAAATCTTGAGCCACTGTACTTCATATTGATTTCCGTTATTCAGTAAGGTGATTATCCCCTTGGTTTGTGTTTCATGTCCTGCTTTACCATCCGTTAAAGCTAAAATCATCAGGTGACTATTTTCCATCTAACACCTCACGATAGACCATTTCAATATTCTTGACCATTCCATCTAAAACTAGGTTTTTTTCTGCATCAGCAAATACCGGGATAAAATCCTGCTCTACTTGTTTTAAATTTTCTAAAGCATGTACGATCAGATGATGTAATGCATTTGCATCATTTTCAGCACAGAGGTACTGCTTAGGTAAAATTTGGGTCATTGCCCCTACAGCTGTTGATATCATAGGTATTTTACAAAGCAAAGCCTCTATCATGGTATATGGACATCCTTCATAATGAGATGACATCACATAAAGAGAAGCTTGCTGCATCAAATCAGTAATATCATTACGAAAACCCAGTAACTTTATACTCTTTTCCAGAGCAAGCTCATTAATAAGTGTTGCCAACTTTTGCTTTTCAAAACCTTCTCCTACAATCCAAAGCTGTGCATTTGGTATGTCTTGCCATGCTTGAATTAAAAGATCAAAACCCTTAACAGGCACTAATCTTCCTACAGCCAAAACGACAGGTGGAGTTATTTTATTAATATCGGAATTAAGCTCAGGCGGTTCAATTCCATTTAGAATAATGTACTTATTAGGGTGTTCTAAGGTTTCTGCGGCATTGGGACTCACTGCAATCACCGCATCAAAACCCTTAAACATTTTGGTATTTTTTTTACGGCTATGTAAAGTGGCAACACTTTTAGTCGATAGAAATTTTAAAACACTCCCCACCATTGCAGCAGCTTTATTCCCATGCACATGTACAATATCAGACTGAAGCCCTTTCAATGCTTTATAAATTTGATACAGAATAATAATATTTCTTCTACTCTTCGACAGATCAATTGCGATAAATTCTGTTTTTAAACGACTACGGTACTTTTCATGTGCAATAACTGTGACTTGGTGATGTTTCATTAGACTATTGGCCAATTCAACAACATGTTTTTCCAGCCCCCCCTCTTCATCACCAGCCATGACCAATGTTACTTTCATCGACTAGCCCTCCCGTTTACCCAGTTTCATTCGCAATTTCACCGCAAACAATGAATCCTTACCGCTGATTTTAATTCGCTGCAACTGCATAAAATCGGGCTGCTCTAAATCTATACCTTCCTTTGTGGTCACTGCATTGTGATAGCCTGCCTTTTGGGCAAGTGCCACATCACGTGTAGAATAAATTCCAAAGGGATAAGCAAAGCTCGTCACTTCCTGCTGGATTAAGCTTTCCAATACCTGCTTGGATTGAGTTAATTCAGCCAAGCATTCTTCATCACTCAGTTTAGCCATATTGGCATGAGTCAGCGTATGCGAACCAATTTCGACCATGCCCGAATCTGCTAACAACTTTACTTGCTCATCATTCAGCTTAGGCTCTCGCGCCAGTTCACCACTATTATGATGCGCTTTTTTATAGGTTGACCAATCTCGATCATGTCGGTCCACTACTACATAAATGGTCGCTTTAGCCTGATACTTTTCTAATATTGGGTAAGCATTTTTCAGATTATCCAGATAACCATCATCAAAGGTAATGGCCACGGTTTTTTCAGGGTGTCTACCCCAATTTTGTTGTAATTCCTGCATAGTCACAAAATGAAAGCCTTCAGCTTTCATCCATGCTACCTGCTTTTCGAATTCCGCCGGTTTTACCCGTAATTTATTAAACTTGGCACCATCAATATGGTTCCTGACCATGTGATACATCAGCACACGAGGGCGTTTCCAGTCTACCGCTGGTTTCCACCATGCATATTGATAACTAAACGCCATGAATAAGACCAACAGGAGAATAAAAATATAAATCACAAGAGCAACCTGATTATTGTGCTAAAAGATATGTTGCCACACGCTCTGCTTCTTTAAAAGCATGAGGTTCAGGTAACGCTTGAATTGAAGTACTATCAGAAACCAAATGAGATTGAATGATGTGATCAATCGATTGGGTAATCCGATCTTCTTTTAATCGATCAATCCCAATCACTCCCACCTTACAACCGGCTGTTAAAGCCTCGAAAATCATGGAAACACTATCTTCTGTGACCCAAACTGCCTCTGCCTGCTGCATTTCCTCAAAGATCCAGCCTTGCGGGGTTTGTTCTACCGGAAAGATTTGCAAATGCTGACTATAAGGTTGCTTAACTAAATGAGCCAGAAATTCGGATGGTGTACGACGCGAGGTAGTCAGAATAATTGCACTATGAGAATGATTTTCTACGATCTGCTGAATTGCTGACAACACTTTTGCTTCATTCCATTGATGGCGTTTGGAAGAACCACCTAAAGCAATCAAGACCCGACTGGCTTGATGGCGCTGCTCATTGACAATCGGGTTTAAAGCCCCTTGAGTGGTAATAACATGCCTGGATTCAGGTATACCATCATGTTCAGGAATAATGGCATAATCAAACCAACTGAAAGGAAAATTCGGCTTCATTAAAATAACCGTTTTCGCCTGAGGATATACTTTTCCCAGCAGCAAAACCCGTGACTGGGTATGGCTGCCTACTCCAAAGATATAATCCGGCTTTTTTTCAAACAGGGGCAATTGATGACTCAACATGCCTTTTAAAAGCGTGAAAATTGGCAATTGCTGAATGGCGATTTCCTGAAAAGTTACTTCGCTATTGCTTATACGCTGCATGGCTTTATACAAACCGACGGCTTGCGAACGGTGTCCCGCTTTAGCATCACTGACGTAGACAATATGCATGTTTATTGTTTCCTTTTACACCATTAAGCATTGACATCCTCACCCACCTGAAAGGAGGGTGATTCCTACTGCTAGACGCTTATGCCCAAGCGCAAGTATGTTCTTAGCGGAATTTAAATCACGATGATTTATACTTCCGCACTCACATTCCCATACTCTTATTCGCAAATCTGTTCTACCTTGTGGACTGCTAGAGGTGATCTCACCACAGCACGAACAAATTTGGGTTGTGAACCTCTCACTAACTTCCTCAAACAATACCCCTGCGTTCTCGCATTTATACTTGAGCATTGTTTTGAGTGCTGAAAATCCTGTGTCCAAAACAGATTTCGCCATCTTGGTTTTCACCAGCTTTTTCGCACTTAAGTCACCTACAACAATCAGTGCATTTTCTTTCACAAGCAGAGTGCTTGCCTTATGCAAATGATCTTTACGACTGTTTGCAATCTTGGCATGTAATGCACGAACACGTTTTTTATTCCTTGCTCGTTGAGCTATACCTAATTTCTTTTCATATTTTCGATAGAATTTAGGATTTGAAATCACAGTACCATCTGAGCAGGTGGCTATATCTTTTAAGCCCAGATCAATCCCGATCGCTTTGGTGGCGGTAGGTTTCTCAGCTTTAGTGCTATCCACAACAAGACACACATACCAGCGCCCACGACTATCCTCAACAAATGAGCCTGTTCTAACGCTGTATTTGCCTATACCGTAGCTATCCCACAGTTTGAATTGATGCTTGCCATATTGCACATATCCATCAGCATATTTAATCGCTACTTTTTTAAAGGGTATCCAACCAAGTGAACGTCTTGCTGACTTTTTGTTACTCACACGCCATTTTAATTTTGCTTTTCTAAACTGTTCTCTTTTACCAGCATATTCTTCTCTGATTGCATCCACCGTTTGACTATGCAAACCACACAATTTTGAAGTCCCTTTTGTGTATTTAGCCATATCGAATGCTGAGAAAAAGTCACCTGTTCTTTTCAGGTGTTTGAAACTTAAATCATTCACATAATTCCAAACAAAGTTAACCTCAGATGCTAATTGGTCTAGCACCTTGCAATGTTTGTCTTTTATGCGTAATTTAAGTGTTTTCATGGGCTTATATTAGCTCATGTTAAATTAAAGGTGCTGATTTTTAAAAAACTCAACGACATTTCATGTCGTGTCGCTTATATTTCTGCCCTGAAGGACAGAGTTTTACGCTCCATTTGATAAAAAAGGCGAAACTTTCGTTCCGCCTCCTCATCTTAACCGATCAACTTATTTTACGTAAGTTAACCAGTGTGCATATTTAGGATCTTTACCCTGAACCGCATCAAAGAATGCTTTCTGGATTTTTGTCGTAATTGGACCACGACAGCCTTCGCCAATGATACGATCATCATATTCACGGATTGGAGTCACTTCAGCTGCAGTACCGGTGAAGAATGCTTCATCACCGATATAAAATTCATCACGGGTAATACGACGTTCAAATACTTCAATGCCCAAGTCTTTGGCAATGGTAATGATAGTTTGACGGGTAATACCGTCTAAAGCACCGCCAGCAATATCCGGTGTATGCAATGCACCATCTTTTACCAGGAATACGTTTTCGCCAGAGCCTTGGCATACATAACCTTGTGGATCCATCAACATCGCTTCGTCATAACCCGAATGTGCCACTTCCTGATGGGCAAGAATAGACAAGGTATAGTTACCTGAAGCCTTTGCCTTACACATGGTCACGTTTGGATGGTGATGGGTAAATGATGAAGTTTTTACGCGAATGCCTTTCGCCATCGCTTCTTCACCCAGGTAAGCACCCCAGCCCCATGCTGCCACAGTGGCATGAATAGTATTATCCGTTGCAGCAATACCGAGTTTTTCAGAACCGATAAAGATAATTGGGCGCAAATAGCATGAAGCTAATTTATTTTCACGTACTACATCAATTTGAGCCTGCTCAAGTGCTGCATGATCAAATGGAACCTTCATTTGATAGATTTTTGCAGAGTTAAGCAAACGCTTGGTATGATCTTGGAGACGGAAAATCGCGGTACCATTTGGTGTTTCATAAGCACGGACACCCTCAAAGACACCCATACTGTAGTGTAATGTATGAGTTAGGACGTGGATTTTCGCCTCACGCCAGTCAACCATTTGTCCATCTTGCCAGATAAAACCATCACGATCAGCCAAATTCATGGCACACACTCCAAATTTTTATACACAGTCATTTCTATCCAAAGCAAAAGTTGCAGTTGGATCAATTAATCTTTGCCATAACTTGCAAACGACCTCTCGGGTATCGTACCAGTCGTCAGCTGCAACTTGCATGGATTGATTTGCAAGGGCTAAACGGTGGCTCTCGGCTCGTTCACGGAGATAAGCTTGAATCAATGCTGTCGCGTCGGCGCTGGATAAGCGATCCGTTTTTGCGGCATCCTCAAGGATTCGTACGTTGTCGGAGTAATGGGCGAGATCAGGATTCGACCCACTCCATGCTAATACCGCATACTGTGCCATAAATTCGATATCAACGATACCACCTGCATCCTGTTTTAAGTGAAAAATCCCATCTTTTTGCTGCTCTTTGGAAGAGCCTAAATGGTCTTTCATTTTTTGACGCATTTTCAGCACTTCTGCTCGAACATTCGCCTCATCCCGTGGCTGGGTCAAAATGCGGCAGCGTAAATCTTCAAACTTTTCTCGCAGGGAAGCTTCACCGGCAATGGATCGGGCACGAACCAGCGCCTGATGCTCCCACACCCAGGCACTTTTTAATTGATATTGTTCAAAGGCTTTGAGGCTGGTCACCAACAGTCCCGCCTCACCCGATGGACGTAAGCGGGTATCAATTTCATAAACGCGCCCATCTAAGGTTTGTGTGGTCATCAGCGACATGAATTTCTGTGCCACGCGTATGGCAAACTCAAAACCGCTAATCGGTTTAATACCATCGGTATCACCCTGTTCACTCATATAATGAATAAATACCAGATCCAAATCCGAGCCATAACCCAGTTCAATACCACCTAGTTTGCCATAGCCTGCGACCGCGAATGCCATATGATCGAGTGAACAGCGCTGCCCCTCTACATCTAAAGGATAGCCATGCTTTTTAGCAGTAATTTGATAAGCCAGATTTAATGTCGCATTAACGGATACTTCTGCGATATCGGTTAATGCATCGGAGACTTTCATTAATGGGCTTTCCGCCAGTACATCACTGGCAGCCACAGCCAATACATTGGATTTTTTGAATAAACGTAATACGCGCATCTGATCTTCAACCTGATCAATCTCGATACGTAACAGTTGCTGGCGCAGTGAATCTTCCAGATCCTTGCGTTTCGGCAATTCAAAATCCATCGATAAAAATTCGTCCAGCAGTACCGGATAATGGGTCAGTTCCTCACAAATCCATGGACTCACCGTGGCCATTTTCACAAGACGCTGCAGCGCACCCTTACTTTCAATCAACATTACCAGATACACGGTACGGCGCAGGACCGATTCGACCAAAGGCATCAAACGTAACAGTGCCACTTGCGGTTTATCGGACTGCAAAATCGCTTCAATCAGGTGTGGCCAAAACGTCTTTAAACGCTGTACGGCTTTGGCTGGCAATTTTTTCAGCGCATGCCCATTCCAGAATTCATGCACCAGATTTTTGGCATCTTCATCCAGCACTTCATTCAGCTGTTTCTCTAATTGAGTAAAGCTTTCAATTAACGGATCAGGTTCTTTTTCTTTAATCAAATGCTCAAACTGGTAGATGACCTTGGCGCGTTTTTGATTCAGTACCTCTAAAAATTGCTCCCAACTGTCAAAACCCAGCGTTTCAATCATGCGATTTCTTAAATCAGGTTCATTGGGCAAGGACTGGGTCTGCTGGTCATTGAGTGCCTGAATGGCATGTTCAATCCGGCGCAGGAACAGATAAGCATCTTCCAGTTCAAGTACAGCATTGTGTTCAAGAAGCCCCACTTCACCCAAATGATGCAGGCTGACCAGACACTGGCGATCCTGCAATTCAAGTTTTGAGCCACCATAAATCAATTGAAACACTTGAACGATGAATTCGACTTCACGAATTCCCCCTGCTCCAAGCTTGATATCATCTTCGATATTACGGCGTTGTACTTCGCGTTCAATCATCGCCTTCATTTCACGCATGGCTTCAAAGGCGGTGTAATCGACATATTTACGAAACACAAAAGGACGAGTCATCTCCAATAATTCATCCCCTTCTGTTCCACCGGTGACTATGCGGGCTTTAATCCAGGCATAGCGCTCCCACTCACGGCCATGCTGGCTTAAATATTTTTCCAGAGCCACATGGCTAATCGCCAAAGCTGAACCATCCCCCCAAGGACGCAAGCGCATATCAACACGGAACACAAAACCGTCTGCGGTAATATGATCAAGCAGATAAATCAGCTTTTGCCCCCACAAAATACAAAACTGCTGGACATCAATACATTTGCGACCATTGGTTTCGCCCTGTTCATCAAAAGCGAAAATAAGATCAATATCACTTGAAAGGTTAAGCTCTTGTGCCCCGAGCTTGCCCATGGCGACCACGATTAAATCCTGCACCTCACCACCGTAGCCGATAGGCTCACCGTGCTTGGCCACCAATGGAGCACGGGCAAAATCTTTAGCCGCGCAAATAGCAGCATCGGCAAAATCGGAAAGCTCGCGTGTCAGGGTTATCACATCCGTCAACCGGTTGGCGTCCTGCCAAATCCAGCGGAACATCAAGCGCGCGCGAAGCACACGAATGGCATGCATCCAAGTGCTTTCATCTGTAATCTGCTCTAGCGTGTCATGAACAATGTTCTGGATTTGAATAGTGGTTAAAGGAAGGAGAAATTGATCAATTGCATAATCTTGTTCTAATAGAGCGCTGTGTTTTCCCAACACCTGTTCTGCATATTGGCTCGCACGCAATGTGTTGTGCAATTGTTCCGCATTCATCTTAAAACCTTCAGCCTGATTTTTTTCTAGTTATAGCAGCTGAAAAGAAATAGTGGAAAAGAAAAATTGATTTTCTATACTTTTACTTTTTCAATTTTAGGCTGTTCCTGGGCTAAAGCCTGATGGGCACTGGTGGCTGCCGGTAAAATCACATTAAATGTCGTGCCTTCACCTTCTGTAGAATCTACAAAAATTTGCCCATGGTTCAAATCAATAAAACGCTTACACAAGACTAGGCCCAGACCGGTACCTTTTTCTCCTGCAGTCCCTTTAATACTGACCGTAACCGACTGCTGGAACAGCTGATCCATTTGTGCCCGACTCATCCCCAGACCGGTATCCCGTACAGAAATATGCACCCCTGCTTCGGACTCATGTGCATGAATGATGACACGCCCCGTACCATCGGTCGGGGTGAATTTCAAAGCATTGGAAACCAGGTTCTGTATCACTGAAGTAATCATGTTGATATCGGCATAGACCTTGATGCCTTCTTCAATCTGGTCAATTAACTGAATATTTTTCTTTACGGCCAGACTATTCAGTACATCACAAACAATCTTGCTTGACTGTTTTAATTCAAAATTAATGGGATGATAAATGAAACGTCCGCCTTCAGCCATTGCCCAGTTCAGCAAGCTTTCCAGCAGGTTATAAGTCGATTGTGCCGTATCATACAAATATTCAGCAATATTCTGTATGCTGGATTCATCCAGTGTTTCACGCTCTTGCGCCAGCACTTCTGAAAAGCCGAGCAAACCATGAAATGGGGCTCTCAGGTCATGGGCAATAATCTGGAAAAACTTGGTTTTACTGAAATTGAGCGCCGCTTGCTGCTCGTACATTTCCTTCAGTTCAGCATGATCTGCTTTCAGTTCAATCATATGGATCAGACTGTTGGTCAAGTCACTGACATTGGTAATACTTTCAGGATGAAACGGTTTTTTCTGCTGATCAAAAAAAAGCGCCTGACCAATTGAAGTACCGTTACTTAAACGCAAATCAAAAGCCAGATAACGCTTGGCTTCTACACCGAGTTGACTCACATGCTGCACCAGATTCGGATATTGACTGTGCTGATGATCAATGAAATTACGCCCTTCAAAATAAGGGCTTAAACCGGTTTCATCAGGCGAGCAAAAAGCCTTAAAACCATGATTGGAGGAATACCAGATATAAGGCTCATGATGAAAAGCCAGTACCGCCTGTTCAGCACCAAGCATGTTGCGGGAAAACCTTAAAAAACGCTCAACCTGATTCGTTGCTGTAAAAACGCCTAACAATAGTGAGATTTTACATGCACTAAGCTGCTCAGTTTCCGAGCCTATTTCAAGCAACTGCATTTTCATATTTGATTCATCCAATCACTATTATTTGTTGTTTTAAAGAAATAATTATCATGTTTCATCTTATTAACAAAGTTTCATATTGAAGACAATGAATAAAGACAAACAGTGACAATTTATACCCAATATTGACTCTAGTTTTCACCTTGGCATCAAAAGCAGATCACAATTCTATTCAAACAATAAAAAACCAATCTATTATTAATCACTGATATGGTTGGAATATATATCCCGAGGGTCGGACTCGAAGCGAAAATCTAAAGCTATCCTTAGTCAACATTTGACTACAATAGCATGGTTTCCAGTTTTCATCGGGACAGTCAGATGATTAAGTGTTTAGCTCATCATCCATTTGTTTAAACACAGCACAATTGATCAGCTCATCATTCAATTGTTCAGGCATACTCTATGTTACAGAAATCATATACAGCAAATTGCCATATTTCTTGCACAACAATTAAAAAATCATCTTTTTAGCCTTGCTGTTTTTTTGAGTCTCCCTCTCAACGCATTTCCTGTCCCTCTAAGACTGTCCTATTCAAATACTACTGCTCAGAACAGCTATTCATTTATTTAACTTCTTCTTTTACATCAGATCTGCAACCCATTTTCGATGACAATAATGATCATGATTGTTGCCAGCACACTTTTCAGCGCAGTCATGAATAACAATAATAAATGCTTATCTCCCCCAAATAATTGTCCAATCAATCTAAGAAAAATTTACCTCTTCTTCCCTGCTAGATAATTTATTTCCATGATACCCAACATGTCCTAAGTAATTAGTTTATAAATCGGCAAAAAATCGCCCGCCGGTTTTTTTTTATGCAGGAGGTATTCATACAAATAAGTTATTGATAATAATAAATTATATAACTTATTAAGCAAGATTCTCTACTTATATGACCAAATACGGGGAATTGCCACATGAGAGACCGGAAGCCTCACCCCAATTCGAAAAATAACTAAATTTCACGTAGAATAGGGGGATTGGTGAACAACACTGATGTATACAAATTTTCAGCCAAAGACCAATATGCAAGATATTGCTGTTCGGCTGAGGTGCAAATAAGCGCCAATACTTTTAATGTTTTATTTAAGCAAACCGGTTCGCAGAACTGAGCCAAAAGCTCGGTACTGACAAACTCAATCTAAAGCAAGGGGCTATATATGGCTGGTGGAAAGTCAAAAATCATTTACACATTGACCGACGAGGCGCCACTATTGGCGACCTACTCCCTGCTGCCGATCATTGAAACCTTTACCAAGCCAGCTGGTGTAGAGATTGTTAAAAAAGACATCTCTGTAGCCGTACGTGTGCTTGCAGAATTTACGGACTTCCTCAGCGATGAGCAGAAAGTACCGAATACCCTGGCAGAGCTTGGCAATCTCACACAAGACCCAGACACTAATATCATTAAACTCCCAAATATTAGTGCGTCAGTTGGCCAGTTGATAGCTTGTATCAAGGAACTTCAATCGAAAGGCTACGCTCTTCCTGACTATCCGGAAAACCCGGTGACTGAGGAAGAAAAAGCAATTAAAACACGTTACAGCAAATGCCTCGGTTCTGCTGTAAACCCGGTTCTGCGTGAAGGTAACTCTGACCGTCGCGCGCCGACTGCTGTAAAAAATTATGCGAAAAAACACCCTCACTCAATGAGCGAGTGGAAACAATGGTCACAAACTCACGTTTCACACATGGATGAAGGCGACTTCTACCACGGTGAAAAATCAATGACACTTGACCGTGCACGCAATGTAAAAATGGAACTCATCACCAAGTCTGGTGAAAGCATTGTTCTCAAGCCGAAACTTGCTTTGCTTGATGGTGAAATCATTGACTCAATGTTCATGAGCAAGAAAGCGCTTTGCGATTTCTATGAAAAAGAACTTGAAGATTGCCGTGAAGCAGGCATTTTGTTCTCTTTACACGTTAAAGCAACCATGATGAAAGTTTCACACCCGATTGTATTCGGTCACTGTGTGAAAATTTACTACAAAGATGCATTTGAAAAACACGGTAAACTGTTCGACGAATTAGGCATTAACGTAAACAACGGTATGGCTAATCTTTACGAAAAGATTGAAACCCTACCAGAGTCACAGCGTGACGAAATCATCCGTGACCTGCACGCGTGTCAAGAACACCGCCCAGCACTAGCGATGGTTGATTCAGCTAAAGGCATCACCAACTTCCATTCTCCTAACGACATCATCGTAGATGCTTCTATGCCTGCAATGATCCGTGCCGGTGGTAAAATGTGGGGTGCTGATGGTAAACAGTATGATGCTAAAGCAGTCATGCCTGAATCTACATTCGCACGTATTTACCAGGAAATGATCAATTTCTGTAAATGGAATGGTAACTTCGACCCACGTACCATGGGTACTGTGCCAAACGTTGGTTTGATGGCACAAAAAGCTGAAGAATACGGTTCACACGACAAGACATTCGAAATTCCTGAAGCAGGTATTGCGAACATCACTGACCTTGAAACAGGTGAAGTGTTGATGTCACAAAATGTGGAAGAAGGCGATATCTGGCGTATGTGTCAGGTGAAAGACGCACCGATCCGTGACTGGGTGAAACTTGCAGTAACTCGTGCACGTAACTCTGGCATGCCTGCAATCTTCTGGCTTGACCCGTACCGTCCACATGAAAATGAACTGATCAAGAAAGTACAAAAATACTTGAAAGATCACGACACAACTGGTTTAGACATTCACATCATGTCTCAAGTTCGTGCAATGCGTTACACACTTGAACGTGTTGCTCGCGGTCTGGATACCATTTCTGTAACAGGTAACATTCTTCGTGACTACCTCACAGACTTGTTCCCAATCATGGAACTGGGTACTTCTGCAAAAATGTTGTCTATCGTACCGTTAATGGCCGGTGGTGGCATGTACGAAACTGGGGCTGGTGGTTCTGCACCTAAACACGTACAACAACTTGTAGAAGAAAACCACTTGCGTTGGGATTCTTTAGGTGAGTTCTTGGCACTTGCAGTGTCATTAGAGGAAATGGGCATTAAAGAAAACAATGCTCGTGCGAAACTTCTTGCTAAAACTTTAGATAAAGCAACTGGTATCTTGCTGGACAACGACAAGTCTCCTTCACGCCGTACAGGTGAACTAGATAACCGTGGCAGCCACTTCTACCTGGCTAAATTCTGGGCTGAAGAGCTTGCTACACAAGACGAAGATGCTGAACTTAAAGCGAAGTTTGCTCCTCTTGCAAAAGCACTTGCTGAAAACGAAGAGAAAATCGTTGCTGAACTTGCTCAAGTACAAGGTAAGGCTGTAGACATCGGTGGTTACTATGCTCTTGATCAAGAGAAAGTAAATGCAGTAATGCGTCCAAGTGCTACATTTAATACTGCTCTTGCTTCAATCTAAGCTTTCCAGAACTGACGAAAGTTAGTAATGTAAAAAACCGGCGTTTAGGCGCCGGTTTTTTTATGTGTCTGTTTATAAGACTCTAATTTTCATTCAAGACTATGAACTAGGGCGTGTCCTCATTTGGCTTTGCACCAAATAAATATGCAGGCTATACGGATCATAGATT
>JAEAMG010000558.1_pt1 | contig 40199 bp, 36 predicted proteins | sample 8958741 | NCBI WGS metagenome assembly JAEAMG01 (sample SAMN16933256, study PRJNA681125) | bioreactor sludge metagenome | isolation source: anaerobic bioreactor treating anionic surfactant - SDBS | place: India: Bengaluru | collected 2019-02-28 | reverse complement strand
CATCGCCAGCTCATTATTCTTAAAAAGCCCCTGCATAAAGCAGGGGCTTTTTTTTGCCTGGAATTTTTATTAAAAAGAAGAATGATTCAAAAAAGAATAAAATACGTATGCTTTATTATCTGTAGTTCTATAAACGTTATATATACAAGCATAAAAAAGCCCCGACATCCTGTCGAGACTTTTTCGTATTGATTATTAGTTTTTTAATTGTCTACGTGCATGTTTAAGTGCGGTACGTAATCCTTCTTCTAAAGTCGGATGGTAGAACGGCTTATCTAAAATTTCATCCACAGTTAAATTCTCAGAAATCATCCATGCCAGTAAATGAGCTATATGTTCTGCAGCTTCTACAAATAATTCTGCCCCTAATATCTTGCGTGAAGATTGATGAATATACACTTCGAGCGCACCACTGTTTTTAGCGAGTGCTAAAGCACGGCCTTGTTTTTCATAAGAAACCATACCTGTAACAAATTCAATTTTTGCATCACTGAGTTGTTTGAAACTTTGCCCTACGGTTGCCATTTCTGGAGCGCTAAATACGATTGCTAAAGGTGTAAGTGTCTTTAAGTTTTTAATTTCAGGATAGTTTAAACAGTTATGTACAGCTTGACGTCCCTCATGTACTGCTTCATGTTGAATAGGGGTGTTACTATGTGCATCACCGACAATGAAAATGGGATAATCTCCAAGCTGTTTGGTTTTATCGTTAACAGGAAGTTTTCTAAGATCGGTATATGAGTGATTGATATTATTTAATAGTAGCGTATCTAAATAACTTTTTCGGCCTGTTGCAACCAGAAGATATTCCACATCAACTTGTTGAGATTGATTATTTTCATTGAAGTTAATTGTAACTCCTTGAGTATTAAGCTGAACTGTAGTCGGTAATATTTCGAATTTAATATTTAAATTTTTACTGATTTCATCTTGTATTAATTTCTGCAAAGCTGGGCTGCTTAGGGAGCCAACTTTACGGCTACGTGCAAAAACAGTGGTCTTGACCCCTAATCTTTGCATGGCTTGTGCAAGTTCGATAGCGATGACTCCACTACCTATTATGGCCAAAGACTGCGGTAATTTTTCTAATTCAAAAATCTGGTCTGAAGTGATGAGCCGGTCACCGAGCTGTTCTTTCCATTGAGGATCAAAGGTTGGGGTAGAGCCTACTGCAACTATAAAACTTTTAGCCTGATATTTCTGACCATTCACAGTAATTGTATTGTGATTAATGAACTGTGCCTGCCCTGATATTTTATGTTTTGCTGTCCAGCTATTTACATCTTTGAGTATCGCATTTGTAAAATGCTCTCTAAGCATTCGAACATGTTGCATGATTTGAGATGTATCAATTTTTGAGGTAATAGATAGACCTACTTTCTCCGCAGTTTGGATATCATGCATACGGTTAGCAGCAGAAATAAGAACTTTACTTGGCATACAGCCGACACGGGCACAGGTTGTATCCCATGCTCCTTTATTAATAATAAGAAGGTTTTGGGTGTGTTTTACAGCTTCTTTATAAGCAGCAATACCTGCAGTACCTGCACCGATAATAATGATGTCATACATTGTGATATTGCCCTCATTTTTTATATTTTCTAGGTTACCATACTAAAACATTTCCAATGCTTTTGTTTACATAAAGCACTAACTATGATTACATATCACGCAATATTAATTAAGAACAAGCTCTAAAGTTTTGAGGGTTCCGGGGATATTCATGAGTAAAAATATTAGTTTAAAATTATCTACAGTTGCTTTGGCTGTTTTACTTGCAAGTTGTGGTGGCGGTGGTAGTGAAGGTTATTTTAATAAGCAAGGTTCTACGTCAGGTAATGCTTCGAACCCTAGCACAGGTGAAGAAGTAAAATCTGTTAATATTAGTACTATTCAATTAATTGATTTAAATGGAAATATTACTCAAATCATTACCTCGGAAGGTGTAACAGCGAAAGTAAAAGTTACTGATCAATCAGGTCGTGGCATCAGTGGTGCATTAGTAACTTTTACAGCTACAGGTGGTGTCACTTTTGGCACTTCTAATAGTGCTGTTTTAACTAATTCTGATGGTGAAGCTACCATTTCTGTTACTCCGGAAAATAATAATACAAATGGTGCTTATAAAATTTCAGCTAATGCAGATTATGATGGTAAGACTGTCGCGGCAAAAGAAATAGCATTTTCATTGCAATCACTTAATATTACATTAGAAAATTTAAGTGCTGCAAATACAATGCTTGAATCTGGTGGTTCTACTAATATTACGTTAAAAACAAAGAACCAGAGTGGTGCTAATCAAAATAATGTTGCTGTAAATTTCTCTGCCAGTTGCGGTACATTTGAGCCAGCTACTGTTATATCGTCTAATCAAGGTGATGTCATTACTTCCTATAAAGCAATAGACAAAAATGGTGAACTTTGTGAGGGGCAGGATATAGTTGTAGCAGCCAGTAATGGGGCAGCACCTGTATCTGTTCCTGTAAATATTGCTGCTATTAAGGCGGATTCTTTAGTATATACAACAACTTCAGCTATTGATTTGGGAATCAAAAACAGTGGATCCGCTGCTTCAGGACAAATTGAATTTACACTTTATGCGAATGGCACGCCTGCAAAGAATAAAGAAGTTCGCATCGAGTTGACTGATGCTCCACCAGATTTAAACTTTATTTCTTTAGGTAACCGTGATCCAAGAATCGTAAAAAGTGATTCTAATGGTAAAGTTGTTGTTAATTTATATCCTGGTAGTTTACCAGGGCCTGTTGAGATTAAAGCAACTCTTGTCTCAGCTCCAAATGTATCTGCTTTATCTAAGAATGTGAAAATTTCTACAGGCCGTGTGACTCAAAATGGTGTGAGCCTTTCTGTTTCTAAACAATCATTAAGAACAGATATTGATGGTGATACAGCAGTTATCACAGCACGTTTGCGCGATCGTGTCGGGAATGCTGTACCTGCAGGTACTGTAATTAGTTTTGTTTCTGAAGGTGGTAAGGTTGATCCAAATTGTGCAACAGATGTACAGGGTGTTTGTACCGTTACTTTAACGACTCAGAGTCCTCGACCATTGGATAACCGTGTGACGGTTTTAGCCTTTGTAGAGGGTGACAAGGCCTATGATGATAATGATGGGAATAACTCATTCTCAACTACAGATACATTGAAAAATAATATTGGCAATTTCTTCCGTGATGATAATGAGGATAATCTTTATAATACAGGTGAATTTATTTATCAAAAAGCAGTAGGTGCATTGCAATGTGCAATTTCTAGCTTTGCACAGCCAAATATACAAGACACTTGCGACAGTGGTTTAAGTGCAGTCCTACGTCAACAATTAGTCTTCTCATTTGCACATGACACCCCAACATTCGTTTGGAATACAGGATTTGATAGCAACGGAAAAATTACAAATGGTGCGGGTAGTTTTTCTTTCCAAGTCTTTGGAAATAGTCAAAAAACTGTACCAATGCCTTCAGGTACTACTATTTCTGTAGCAGTAAAAGATAACACTGATTTTCAGCCAAAAGCAAAGCTTCAAGTCGATACTGCAGATTCAACTAAACAAATTTTAAAAGTTTCTGGGGCAGAACCGAATAGCACCTTAATTGTAACGATTAATAATATTGATTATACTGTAGCAATTGATTCAAATGGTACTGGAAGCAAAGGTGATATTGCATCAACTGTTACAGGAACTCCTGAAATAACTTATAAAAATTTATCTTGTGAAGCTGAAATTCGAGGCGGTAATATAACTGTTCCGAATACAATGAACTTATTTACTCCCGTCTCATTCCAAAATATTGAAAATGGGGTTGTTAACTATACAGTGCAACTTAGAGGATGTACTCAAGGTGATGATGTTAAAATTATTTCCAGTGTCCCTGCTGGTAAAACTGTTACATCATGGCTTGATATCAAATAAGGTATGTAAAAAAAACAGATGATTTTTCACACTTTATATAAAATTTTAGAATAAAAACAGCGCTTCGGCGCTGTTTTTATTTAAAGTATATTAAATAGATGTGCCTATGCTTACCCCAACCGTAGGTCGAACATTCATCGAGCTACATCCTACAATTAAACATGAAATAAGAAATAGAAAAATTATTTTATTCATTAAACACAATCCTAATTTTTGTTTCATTAAATAATAGGGAAGAGCAGAGCTACTTCGACCTGTCACTAATATAAGTTTTATAAATTCATCATCATATTTTACAAATTTAACGATGTCTGTTTTAAAAATTTTACTATCGGTAATGTGGGGAAATAAAATTTATATAAGCAATTGTTCAGCAATATGTCTGAGTGGATTGAATTAAGCCAAATAGCCTCGTCACTAATTAGAACGAGGTAAGTGATGGTAGACTTAAAATTTTAAAATAATTTAAATTTATCGGTTGTCATTTGACCTTTAATACGGACAGAAAAGCTTAAATTATAGATTGAATCAATAATTTATATGAATAACTGAATATTAAAGGTCAAAATGAAACTAAAAAAGCGCGCCTTACAACGTGCTTAATCATCCAATAAATCCATTTGTTTGGCCAGCTGGTATAAGTTATTTGAGCGATTGCCGGTACGGCAGAACATTAATACTGGTTTTGGCAGCTCATTAAAGTGATTGGCAAATGTACGCACATCAACTTCAGTAATCTGACCCGCAACTACGGGTTGGAACACGTAGTCTAAACCTGCATTGCGTGCAGCTTCTTCAATTTGCGCGCTAGTAGGTTGTTCTGGACCACCTTCCATATTTGGGCGATTGTTAATAATTGATTTAAAACCTTTTTCAACAATTTGCGTTACCTGTTCTGGGTTAATTTGACCCGCAAAGCCGACATTTTCGCTCATTTTGTCACTCCATAATGTGCTCAATAGATATATGCTTTATGATAGCATTAAGCTGAAACTAGAGCTTAATCTGTTGAAATTTTTATAAGCGATTACAATCATAAAATAACGCACCGGAGCGCGTATGCATTCCTATACGGTTGAACCACTCTATGTAAATAGTGGGCACGAGGTCATTGCTGCGGATTTTTATCGTCCCAAAACTGAACATAAACCTGCTGTCATCATTATGGCGCATGGTTTAGCTGCTTTACGTCAATTTAAACTGGTGCAATATGCCAAGCGTTTTGCCGAAGCTGGTTATGCCGTAGTACTGTTTGATTATCGTTATTGGGGCGGAAGCACCGGCCGTCCACGTGAGCTGGTCTCGATTCAATCCCAGTTAGAAGATTGGCGTACCATGATTGCCCATGTGATAGAGCGAAAATCGATTGATTCCAGGCGCATTGTACTTTGGGGAACGTCTTTAAGCGGTGGTTATGTTCTAGATTTGGCGGCACAATTAAAAAATGTTCAGGCAATAATGGTACAAGTGCCATTTGTTGATGGTACAGAAAGTGCCAAGCTTTATCCTTTACAACAATTGCCGACAGCCCTAAAAATATCCAGTCAGGACTATATGGGTGCAAAGGTAGGAATGTCTCCGAAGACATTGCCCGTTGTGAGCAAAAAGGGTTTATGCTTTATGCCTACAGCAGATAGTTATGAGGGATATCTATCTATTGTTCATCCGGATTATTATTGGAGTGGCGAGATTCCTGCGCGAGTCTTTTTCAACCTGATCCGTTATCGTCCTATTCATTATGTGCGTAAAATCAGTGTACCCGTTTTATTTATTGCCTCTAAACAGGATAGCCTGATTCCAATTGAATCTAGCCGTGAAACAGCCACCAATATTGCGCCTTATGTACAATACCATGAATGGGATATGCAACACTTTGATATCTATCATGGTCAATGGTTTGAAAAAGCCATATCAACTCAATTAGAATTTTTACACCAACATATTGGAGTGAGCTAAATGATTATTGTATGTCCTGCATGTGGTGCCAGAAACCGAGTACCCGAAGATAAACTGGAAGCACATCCAAACTGTGGTCAGTGTCAACATGCGCTTATTCCTCTGGCTCCAATAGAGTTGAATGAGCACAATTTCAGCAACTTTATTACCCATAGTGAACTGCCTGTGCTGATTGACTTGTGGGCGGAATGGTGCGGTCCTTGCAAGATGATGGCACCTCATTTTGAACAAGTGGCAAAACAAAATCCGCGAGTGATTTTTGCTAAAATCAATACCGAAGAATCACCTCGACTCAGTGGTGCATTTAATGTGCGTAGTATTCCTACATTGGTTTTGATGAATAAAACTAATGAAATTGGTAGAATAAGCGGCGCGCTACGATCTACAGAGCTACAACAGTGGCTGGATCAACATTTAAATGCCAATACTGGGAGTTAACGTGTCAGATACTCATGTAAAACCGGAAGGAACGCTTTCCCTTCAAACAATTGCGATGCCGGCAGATACCAACTGGAGTGGTGATGTCTTTGGTGGGTGGATCGTTTCACAAATGGACTTGGCAGGTGCAATTCATGCAGAGCGTTTTAGTAAAGGACGCTGTGCAACCATTTCAATTAATCAGATGACTTTTTTGGTTCCAGTCAAAGTCGGTGATGTGATTAGTTGTTATACCAAAATTTTAAAAGTGGGTAATACCTCAATTCAAATGCAAATTGAAGTATGGGACAGTCATGACAGTTCCCGTGAACCTACTCGTGTAACCGAAGGCGTATTTACTTTTGTCGCTGTGGATGTAAAAGGGGCCAAGCGTCAGATTCCGGATGAGGTCAAACAAAAATATTTAGCTTCCCAGCAAGATAAATAATTTCAACCGTAAAAAAAACCCAATCAAGATTGGGTTTTTTTATTGCCTAAATTTGGTTGTTTTAACCGAAGCTTATGAGATACAAGCTATTTTTTTAATTGGGATTTGGCAATCCATGCCCACAGCATTTCACATTGAATCGGTTCTTCACCAGATTCATCCGTTACCTGAACTTTAACCAGCGTTTCACCTTTTTCAGTGTTTTGCATTAATTTCTGCTGCTCATCCGTCAAGGTTGCGGTGGCAATCATTGCACCTTGGGTTGGACGTTTAAAATCAACTTTTAAGCTTTTGATTAATACAATGCAGGAGTCCGGAACATTCATGCCGGTGACAAAACCTGTGGCAGTTTCCGCAATCAGTGCCATGGCACAGGCATGAACCTGACCAATATGGTTTTGCATGGCACGGTGGTTTTCAATCTTGACCACCACTTTGCTGTGGCTGACTTCAAGGTAGTGGATTTGCGCACTACCCACCATCGGCACGACCCGACCAAACACTTTGCTCCACAGTCTATTGCGGATAGCTTTAGGTAATTTAGCAGTAGCTTTTACCAGTTTCGATAAGCGATTGGTCGGTGTCATGGAAGTCCTCGACGTGTTATGGCAGCAATGCCTTAGTCTTTAAAGTTGTTAAACTGCAAAGGCACACCAAATTGTTGTTCTTTTAAAAATGCCATCACTTGTTGCAAAGTATCGCGTTTTTTATCCGTTACACGAATTTTGTCGCCTTGAATAGATGATTGCACTTTCACGCCACTTTCTTTAATGGCTTTATTTATTTTTTTCGCGGTATCAGAGTCAAGTCCGTCTTTAAGCTTGATTACCTGAATCACATTTTTGCCAGAAGCAGTCATTTTTTGCGGATCAAGCGCCTGAATATCCACTTTACGTTTGAAGAAATGATTTTCCAGCATGCTGTAGACTTGTTCACATTGGAAATCGCTTTCAGTCGAAATCTTGATTTCCTTGTTTTTTTCATTCAGTTCAATAGAAACGTCTTGTCCGCGGAAGTCAAAACGGGTTGCAATCTCTTTTTGCGTGTTTTGAACAGCATGATTTACTTCAAAAATTTCTAATTCAGATACAATATCGAAAGAAGGCATGGTTTAGACCTTTACAAAGGGAAAGAATATCTGAGATGCTAGGGATGTTTTCTTCATTTGCCAAGTGTTGTTTTACATCAAAGGAGTGCGCAATGATCCGTAAACAAGAAATTACAACATTTGAGTTCCCAGAAAATGCAATTATCTGGGATGTTCGTGATACAAAAGCCTTTGCTGAAGGTCATGTGAAAGGTGCTGTTAATCAGCCCATTAATGGCTTAAGTGCAGACAGCTTAACTCAGGTGGAGTCGGATCAGCCTATTTACATTTTATGCGGTGGTGGCAGTAAAGCGCCACGTGCGGCTGAAAAGTTGGAAAGCTTGGATAGCTCACGTGAATATGTGGTGTTAATGGGTGGTACGCGTGCAGCACGCGATGCTGGCTTAGCACTGGAGCAGGGTGCATAATTTGCAGCTGCAAAAAAAGAAGCGCCGAAAGGCGCTTTTTTATTGGCAATGATTGAATAAAAGAATGCTCTCCCTAACCCTTACTTGTACAGAATTTTAAAAGTATTGCTTTAGAATCTGCTCAGCAGAAGGAAATGCCCCCCTTTTTTAAAGGCTGGAGGATTAGACCTGAGGCTTAAAATATGGTTTCTTGGCTTTTACTTTCTTCTGAAACCGTGTCGCGTTCAATTTTTTGACCAAGTTTGCAGGCACAGGGCAGGCTTCTCCTAAGATTTGCGCTGCTAACATTTCACTGCACAGTGGCGCAAATAAAAAGCCTTTCGAACCTAGGCCGGCAAAGCTATAAATTTCCTCATTCGCTTTCATTTTTCCCAGTAATGGAAAATAGTCTTGGCTCTGAGCACGTACTGAAGCACGACCTTGCCAAGTATGCACATCGTTTAATGATTGTGCATAAGTTGGAAAGACACTGTGGATAAGATCGTAGTTATGCACATGATCTTCCAACAGAATTTCAGCATCATCACAGTTTGGATAGAAGGATGCACCGAGGATTAAATGCTCATCATCGAGCTGCATACAGTAACCACCGTAGCTGTATGCTGTGTCTTGGCTAAGGGGATGATTTTTATTGTTTACCCAACTGACTTGTCCACGAATCGGTTTGAGTATTGGAAAATTTTCAAAGAATTGTGCTGTTTCACGTGCAGTACACACAATTACATGATCAAACTCACCTAATAAATTTTCTTCGGCAAAGAGTTTAACTTTGTCATGTTGTTGGATGCTCGTGATTTTGGCTTGCTGATAATCAATTTGAGCATGTGCCAAAATTTCATCACGCAGTTGATGCGGTGAAACAGCACCTGCTTCGAGTAAGTTTAAGCTCGGAAAATCAGTTTCAATCTCTTGTTGATCGGCTGCTTGTATCGCAACAATCCCTGCCGGATATTCATCGGCCAAACCTAATAAGACTTCAGGATTTTTCAGTGCTAACTGGCTGACCTGCATCGGACGGAAGGCTTTAAACTTTACATAATGATTTAATGCATGCTGCCAGGTTAAAGTCATTAAATGATCTGAACTTTGTTCAATCGGGCATAGTTTCGGATTGAGCAGGGCCAAAGGATTGCCAGACCCACCGGAAAGAGGTGCTGTCTGGTCATAGATTGTCACTTGATGGCTACGCTGAGCAAATGCCCAGGCACAGCTTAAACCTGCGATTCCTGCGCCAATAATCGCAATCTGGCGCTGTTTAAAAATCGCAGTGCTTAGTTCAGTTTGTTTTTCAGTGGAATTTAAATCATTGCAAGATTCAACCTGATCTTCGGGTGCATTCCAGATGGCTTTAAGCATTTCCCGTTTATGTCCAAAACCGCGCGGACGGGAAATGGAAATGCCATGACTTTTCAGACCACGTTTCAGTACACCAGCCACACTGAATGAAGCAAAAGTGCTGCCGAAATCTGATAAACGCACGATGTTATTGAGAACGTTTTCTTCCCACATATCCGGATTGCAGGAAGGAGCGAAGCCATCTAAAAACCATGCGTTGACTACTGCTGTTTTTTCCATCACGGGAAAAATATCATGGGCATCGCCTAGCCATAAATCCAGGCTAAAACGTTCATCTGGAAAGGATAAACGATGACAGCCTGCTATCGGTATTGGGTACTGTGCAATCAGTTGATCAGCTAAAGGTTTCAGTTCAGGCCATGCATTTAAGGCACGAATCAGATCATCTTTGGATAATGGAAACTTTTCTACAGAAATGGCATGCAGATGGCTATGATTGTCCGGGCGAGCTTGTTGCCAAAGCTGCCATAAAGCTAAAATATTTAAACCTGTGCCAAAACCGGTTTCACCAACACAGAAATATTCAAAATCATTCAGCTTTGCCAGGCGGGTCGATAAATCGTTGCCGTTTAAAAACACATGCCGTGTTTCAAGCAGGCCATTATCTTTAGAGAAATAGACATCGCCAAACTGTTTGGAAACGGGAACCTCAATGCCATCGACGTGTTGCCAATCCAGATCGGCAGTTTGAATAGGATGAGACAAACCTAAATAACCTTTAAATCAAGCTGTAAAACTAAATGAAGCAGTAAATATCGTCATTACCACTGACGACGACGTTTGGTATAGACATAACTGGCAATCAGGAAGCCCAGCAACACGCCGACGGCAATCGTCGCTGCGCCGTATAAAAACATCTGGGCACTACGTTCGCTTTGCAACACCTGCACCTGAACGCCCAAACTGTCGTTTTTCAATTGCAGTTCCTGGTTTTGTGACAAGGCATCTAAATTGGCTTTTTCCAATTGCTGTAAGCGGGTGGCCTGATCTTTAACTAATGCCTTCACTTTGGCATCTTGCACTGCTTTATTCTTGGCAATTTGTTCTGCAGTCAGAGGTTTGGCCTCCAAGGGTAAACCATTGGCATCCAGCTTGGTCGCAGGAACAGTACCCGGCTTATTTGCAGCTAAAGTTTGTGGGGTGGTTTGTGGTGGAGGTGTTGCAGTCGTTGCTTGAGCAGCAGGGGCTACAGCAGGTGTCGGAGCAGGAGCAGATTCCACCGCCCAAGCTGTTGAACAGATTAAAGAGAAACCCAATAAGCTTGAAACTACAACACGCATGATTTTATCCTTGAGGGAAAGCTTTATTAAAAGGTTTCACATCAATATGAGCATAGACGCCTTCTTTTAAGAAAGGCTCATCTTGTAGCCATGCATCCAGGGATTCGCGGTTTTCAAAGTCAACAATAATCGTGCTGCCATAAAAACCTGCCTGTGGATTGCCGGGATCTTTAGGCATGGCACCTGCCACAATTAAACGACCCTCATCATTTAATTTTTGCAGACGTTCCAAATGCTTTGGACGTGTAGCTAGACGTTTTTCGACTGTACCCTCGTTATCGGTACAGGTTACGACGAATAAAGGCATATTCTTTCTCGATCAGTTGACCTGAATTATGCTTCAGGCGACTTAAAATATTTGCGCAAGACAATAAACTGAACAATGATAAAGGAAAACATCACAATCATGTCACCAAATGCGGTAAATTCGCCCCAATATTTTCCGCCAGCAAATAGAAAAGCGAAAAAAACATGCAAGAACGACATGAATGCGAACATGCCAGCCCAGGCAAAGTTTAAATTTTTCCAGCCTTGGGCAGTTAAATTAAAGATGGGACCAAATAAACGCTGAATCAGAGGTTTCTTATCTTTGGTAAAATAAGGTGAAAGCAGGAAGGCACCCGCAAAAACGATATTTAAAAGCGCTGCTTTTAAACGGATATAAAAATCATCGCTCAGCATTAAGGTTATACCACCAAAAATGACCGTCATAAACAGCACAATCCATTGCTGTTTATCCAGGCGGAATTTCTGGCTGACAAATAAGATGCCATACACCACCAGCATTGAGATGATCAGACCTGCGGTAGCCACCAAAATGTTATTATTATCAATACCTCCCGCTGAGCCGATCAAATGTAATAGCGGATGCTCGGTATCTTTTGGATCAACAGTTTTATATAAATAAAAGAAAATAATGAGTGGCACAAAGTCTAAAAGTGCTTTCATGTTAGAGTATCTAAATCTGATCAAATAAATGACATAGTATAAGTGATGCAAGGCGTAGATTTACATACACATAGTAATATTTCTGATGGAACTTTGTCTCCAGAACAACTTGTGCATGCAGCCGTGGAAAAAGGCATTCATACCCTTGCGCTGACGGACCACGATAGCATGGATGGCTTAAAATTAGCTGAAAATATTGCACAGGATTTACCATTGAACATTATTTCCGGTGTGGAAATTTCCAGCCAATGGTCGCGTCCGGCAACGAAAAAAAACTATGCTGTACATGTGGTTGCATTGAATATGCAAAACCCAGAACCGTTACTTGCCTTACTGGAGCAGCAAAAACAGATTCGTGCAATTCGTGCCAAACAGATTTGTGATTTGCTAGTTCCGCTGATTGGTGAGGATATTTATGCCGATGTGATTGCCAAAGTGGAGGGTGTTGCAGACCGGATTACCCGAACGCATATTGCGAAAACTTTGGTGGAAAAAGCTTATGTGAGTCGAGCCCAACAGGCCTTTGATAAATATATTAAAGAAGGCAAAAAGGCCTATGTGAAATTTGATGGCTTGGGCTTAGAAGAAACCATTCAGGTGATTCATGAGAGTCAAGGTTTCGCTGTGCTGGCGCATCCGACAAAATATGATTTATCAGCAACTAATATCCGTTATCTGATTGAAATTTTTTCAAAGTTTGGTGGGGATGCCGTGGAGCTTCCACCTGCGATTGAGCCGGCTTCAACCCGGCAGATGGTCGATCGGATGATTGAACAGTTTGGGCTTAAGGTCTCTGTGGGCAGTGATTTTCATGGTGACAATATGCCGTGGATCAAGCTGGGCAATATTCCGCGCGTTAAGGAAGGACAGGTAGGGGTTTGGGAGAGTTTTGTTTAGTTATGTTTAGTTATGTCCTCATTCCCTTGCAGAACAATGTTCCTCATCCCAAAGGGAAAAGGAGTTCCCTCTCCTTTAAGGAGATGAGAAGCACAGCTTCGTAAAGGAGAGGTCATAAATTAAAGCAGATTATTATCTTGTGCCTGAATAGGTGGCGGGGTCGGCTTACCTAAGGTGCTCAATAATTCAATCTCGATGGTGCGTACCAATGAATCTAAGGGCAGATCATTGCTTTGGGTACCAAACGGTTCTTCGATTTCTGAACTTAAAGCATCCAGACCTAGAAAAGTATAAGCCAAAATACCGACCATTAAAGGCGTCGCCAAACCCAAGGTTGAACCCAGGCTAAACGGTAGCATAAAACAGAAAAAGTACACGGTACGATTCAGCAGCACCGAATAGGCAAAAGGTAAAGGGGTGGTGGCAATACGGTCACAACCGGTTTGAACCCGACTCAGTTCAGCCACATGCTGGTTCATTTGAGTATAAATAATGTCGGAAATTTCACCTTCTTTAAGGGCTTGCATCAATTCCCATTGAATCAGGCTCAAGGTGTATTGCGGTGCATTGGCCTGCTGGTAAAGCTGGGTTATAGCCTGTTGGCTCATACCGCTGGTTTCTACTAGTGCCTTAGGATTAGCTGTCTGGTGACGCAAACGGTCACGCAGTACATTGGCAAACACAATCACGTGCTGAATAATGCGTTCACGACGTCCTTGGCTGAGCATGCGACAATCACGGTCAAAATGCCGGGCATTGGCAATCAACATACCCCAAAGTTTACGGGCCTCCCACCAGCGGTCATAACAGGCGGTGTTTTTAAAGCCGAGAAAAATCGAGAGCACCACTCCAATTAAGGTAAAGCCTACCAGTGGAAGTTCCGGAAAATGAAAGTAACCAATATAGGACAGACCGCCAATCACTGAGGAGATCAGCATGACTACACCTAAAGGCGGCAAAACCTTGGGCAGGATGGTTCCGCGCCAGGAAAAGAGCAGCTTGAATACACTAGGTTGATCACGAACAATCATATTATTAGTATCATCAAAATTTTTTGTTGATCTTCAGTGTTAGCAGGTCTTTTGTCAATATTTGTCAGCATAATTGTGGCGTTTAAATCAGCCCCAGTTCAGCCAATGAGCAGGTTCCTTCTGGTGACACGATACAATGGTCAATCAGCTTGATTTCCAATAATTGACAGGCCGTTAGAATACGCCGGGTAAGCTCAATGTCGGCACGGGAAGGCTGAGCTATTCCCAAAGGATGATTGTGTGCAATCACGATGCTACTGGCATGTTGATGGATCGCATAGCGTAGCAATTGATTTGTAGAAATTTCACACGAATTAAGCGAACCGTAGAACATTTTTTTAAAGCTAATTTTTCTTAAATGCGCATCAAGGCAAAGTACCGCAAAAACTTCCTGCATTTCACCCAGTAATTCGAATTTCAAAAAATCCAGGAGTATTTTTGAATTGCTTAATTCTATTTTTTCCTGCTGTAAATGGGTGGAAATATAGCGTCGTCCCAATTCCTTCACTGCAATCAGTTGGGCATATTTGCTTACCCCGATACCATGAAACTGGCTTAAATCCTGAAGCTCGGCATCCAAAATAGAGTTCAGCCCACCAAAATGCTGCAATAACAGGCGGGATAGTTCCACGGCAGAATGTTGCTTGGAACCGGAGCGTAAAAAGATGGCCAGCAGTTCCGCATCTGACAGACTGGCAGCACCTTGTTGAATCAGCCTTTCACGTGGACGTTCCTGTTCAGGCCAGTGTTTAATCGATAAATTCATTGTTTTTAGACTTTTTTGTTATTAGTAATGATTATTAACCAAGTTGCCGACTTGGGGATGACTTTATTTAATGCTATTGTGAGCGCCACTGCAACAGAAAGGTAGCCTGTTCGTGAGCTTCGATTTGAGTGTGATTCCAAATAAAAACATTGTTTTAGCGGTAACTGGTGGTATTGCGGCATATAAAAGTGCCATTTTGGTCCGTCGTTTAAAAGAGGCGGGCTTTAATGTCCGTGTGGTGATGACGCAGGGGGCGCAAGCTTTTATTACTCCGTTAACATTCCAGGCCTTGTCTGGAAATCCGGTACATACTGAATTACTCAATTCTGAAGCCGAAGCCGGCATGGGCCATATCGAATTGGCGCGTTGGGCTGACTTACTGCTGGTTGCCCCGGCAACTTGTGACACGTTGGCAAAGTTTGCGACAGGTTTGGCTGATGATTTACTCAGTACTTTATATCTGGCAACCAAAGCACCGGTTTGGGTAGCCCCGGCAATGAATCAGCAAATGTGGGCAGCCAAAGCCACACAGCGTAATTTAAATACCCTGGTGGAAGATGGCGTGCATGTGATTATGCCGGATGCCGGATCACAGGCCTGTGGCGATGTCGGTTTGGGACGTATGCCTGCACCGGAAGATTTAGCGCGACAAGTCACCGAATACTTCCACAAGGCGCAGCGTGCGATTGCAGAAAAGTTTGGCATGCTGGCCGGTAAACATGTAGTGATCACAGCAGGACCTACACGTGAAGCGATTGATCCAGTCCGTTATATTTCTAACCATAGTACCGGCAAGATGGGCTTTGCCCTGGCTGCGGCCTGTTATGCAGCAGGTGCAAAAGTCACTTTGATTGCAGGACCGGTCAGTCTGGATACCCCAAATGGTGTGCGCCGTATTAATGTACAGTCTGCAATGCAGATGCTGGAACATAGTATGGATCAGTTGGATAAAGGCTGTGACATCTTTATTGCCACGGCGGCGGTGGCGGATTACCGCGTGGCAGAAATTGCCGAGCATAAAATCAAGAAAGCCGGCGATGAACTGAATGTGGCTTTAATTAAAAATCCGGATATTGTGGCAACCATTGCCCAGCAACAAAAACGTCCATTTATGGTGGGATTTGCTGCTGAAACCCGCAATGTTGAAGAATATGCAGCGGGTAAGCTGGTGGCGAAAAAACTGGATATGATTGCCTGTAATGATGTTTCACGTCCTGACATCGGTTTTGCCTCTGATGAAAATGCCATGATTGTGTTCTTTGCTGAGCAGTATCAAATGCAGCAGCGAGATCTGGAAAAAGCATCGAAACAGGAAATCGCCCAGCAGCTGGTGGAAGCGATTCATGATGCATTGCACCATAAAATGCAGCCTGTTTAAAAAAAGCGAGACCATAGAATAAAATGCAACATTTCCGTTGCATTTTTTATGGCATCTACACTATGTTTAACGCTTAAAGTGCAAATGTTCAGAACAATTTAACTGTAACAATAAGCTTCTTATTTTTTGAAACGTATCTTTACAAGGACATCAACATGATCAAAAAAACTGTAGCCACAGTGATTTTTTCTGCCGCTTTGTCGTTCAGTAGCCTGGGTTTTGCCGGTGCGCTTGAACAAAATATGATGACGCTTGGAAAAAACTTTAAAATGTTTAACAAGGCTGATAATCAGAAGGATGCACTAAAAGCACTGGATAATATGAAGGCTGCTGCTTTAGATGCAAAAAAAGTGAAGTTAAAAGCTCATGATGTAAAAGCACCAAGCTCAGATACTTTATACAGTCAATTGCTGGTGGAGATTGAAAAAACCAGATTATTGGTTCAAAGTGGTAAATTGGATCAAGCCAAAGTAGAAGGCAAAAAAATTGCTCTGGTGAAAGATCAGGGACATGCGGTTTATAATCATCACTAATTTAATGTACATTTACCGTTTAAGGTTTGGAAGGGTGAAGTTAGATTAAGCACATCGTTTTATCTCGTGATTGTCAGATGAACTGTGTAAATCTTGCTTCAGCAAGCCTTATTCATAATTTAAATAAAAAATGCCAGCCCATTCAGCAATAGGCTGGCATTACTTTTTATGAGGATAGTTGCAATCAACTTGATGCTAGATGTGCCTGATTTTCTCTGACATACTCTTCAGTACGTTGCATGGCTTCCTGAATATTAATCAAGGCTGTTTCTACATCTTTTAGGGTTTTGGCATTGCCGCCACTTAAAGCCTGACGCCATTTACGTGCACCCGGCAAGTTCTGGAACAACCCGAGAATATGACGGGTGATAATCGAAAGTGGAGCACCTTCCTGCATGCGTTTAGCAATATACGGCATCATTTGCGCCATAATATCAAAACGGTCAGGCGCTTCCAGGTTCCATAATTGTCCCAGTTCAGCCAATAAATATGGATTGTGATAAGCCTCACGACCAATCATCACCCCATCGACATGTTTTAAATGCGCTTGGGTTTCGGCCAAGGTTTTGACCCCACCATTAATCTCAATCAGCAGGTTTGGACGGTCTTGTTTTAAACGGTGCACATCTTCATAACGTAAAGGTGGAACATCACGGTTTTCTTTCGGCGATAAGCCCTTAAGCAAGGCAATCCGGGCATGTACGATGAAATTGTCACAACCGGTTTTAGCTACGGTATCGACAAAATGCAGCATTTCTTCATAAGACTGCATGTCGTCAATACCAATACGGTGTTTGACAGTGACAGGAATATCCACGGCATTGCGCATTTCAGCAATACATTCAGCAACCAGGTCAGGTTCTGCCATTAAACATGCGCCAATTTTATTGTTTTGTACGCGGTCGCTCGGGCAGCCGACATTTAGGTTGACCTCATCATAACCCCAGTCTTGCGCCATTTTAGTACAGGTTGCCAAGTCTTTTGGATTTGAACCGCCAAGCTGTAGCACAATCGGGTGTTCTTCGTGGTTGTAGTCCAAATGACGTTCTGCACCACCAAATAGAATTGCACCAGTCGTCACCATTTCGGTGTACAGAATGATATTCGGATTAAACAGGCGGGCAAAAAAACGATAGTCACGTGTGGTCCAATCCATCATCGGCGCAACACTGATTCGTGGCTTTCTTTTAATATCATTGCTTTGTGGAATATTCATTTAAAATCACCAACTTAAATCAATGTTTGTTTGAAACTATTAAGAACCATTTTAACTTATTTTACGCTTTTTAAAATTTGATTTACGCCATAATTGCGCCATAATGTTCTTGAGAAGATTTAAGGCGTAAATTCATGGGTACAATAGCACAGCGAAAATTAGTCAATGGCACTATACGTTACCGAGCTGAGATTCGTATTAACCGTAAAGGCTTACCTGTCTATAAAGAGAGTCAAACTTTCGGATCAAAAAAAATAGCAGCAGGCTGGATAGCTAAACGAGAAGCTGAAATAGAAAACAACCCTGAAATTTTGTTTGGTCAGGAAAAATTAGTAGACCTAACGCTTACAGATGCCATAGATAGATATTTGGCAGAAGTGGGTAGTGAGTATGGACGAACCAAGACTTACGCACTTAAACTAATTCAGAAGTTCCCAATCGCGCAGCATATTATCACAAAAATAAAGTCAACTCACATCGCCGAACATGTTGCGCAAAGGAAGATTGGAGTGGATAAATTAGGATTAAACCCTATTGCTGCAAGTACACTTCAACATGAATTACTGCATATTCGAGGGGTGCTGTCTCACGCCAGTGTAATGTGGGATATTGATATCGATTTAAATGCTTTTGATAAAGCTACCTCGCAACTTAGAAAAACCCGTCAAATATCGGCTAGTAAAAAAAGGGACAGATTGCCAACTAATGAAGAATTGAATTTACTGACTACGTATTTCTTTGAGAAGTGGTCTAGAGCTACTTACAGCTACCCAATGCATTTAATCATTTGGTTTGCTATTTATTCGTGTAGACGTGAAGCAGAGATCACTAGAATGGAGCTTGCTGATTATGATCAGCATAATCAACTATGGAAAGTTAGGGACTTAAAGAATCCAACTGGATCAAAAGGCAATAATAAAGAGTTTCATATTCTGCCATCTTGCAAGCAAATAGTTGATCTACTAATGAATCCTGATATAAGAAATAGGATGCTTAAGAGGGGCTATTCGGCTGAATATTTGATTCCTTTAAGCCCTAAAACAATAGGCGGAGAATTTAGGAAGGCATGCAAATTATTAGGTATTGAAGATTTAAAATTTCATGATTTGAGACATGAAGGATGTACTCGTTTAGCTGAACAAGGATTAACTATCCCCCAGATACAGCAAGTAAGTTTGCATGATTCATGGGGGAGTTTGGAGCGATATGTATCTGTCAAACGAAGAAAAGATGTGCTTAATTTTGAGCAGATGTTAGAGCAGTTCTAGTATATTTTTCAAAATCTTTTGCTTGGGCTTGATATCTTTCATTAAGCACAAAAGCTAAGTCATTAATATCAACTAGATATGGAGATTTTTGACTTTCATCTACTTTAAAGCAAAGAAATGGGAATTCCATTTTTCTAGCTTTTTCTAAAAGCTTGGCTTTATTCAAGTGTGGATAATAGATAGCTCCAACTTGTTCAAGTGTTGGAGTTGTCGTCCTAAACTGTAAAAATAAATAGTCAGATAAACTAATCTTGGCAGCTTTCATCTTTTTTCCTACTAATCAATATATTTGAACAGGGTTTTTGCAAAAAAAACAGCATCGGGGCTGTTGAAATCATTGTAAATAAGTTGAAATAAGTAATAATTCTGAAATAAGGTGAACTTTTTTACGCATAAGGTTTTATGCCAAAACTAAATGATTTTCAAAACAGTACGATTACTTTATTAGACTACCTATATTTCCATGACATTATGGCAATGGAGACTTTTTCAGATGAAAAGTTAAGTATATACGGTAGATTGGATGGCTTACTGGAATCGATATCAGACAAGCGTACTAGTGGTGATTTAAGGATTGAGCACTACAAGCATTTATTGGTTGTGGGTTTGGATTTTGAACTGACATTTAGAGTGGATAGGGATATTGTAAAAGGAAATGAATATGATCAGATGAAAGAGAATTACCGTATTTATCTGACACAAAAAATTGAACAAGCAGGTTTTAATTTAGATGAATATGAGCAAGATTTAGAGGAACTATTAGCTAGAACACCTATTGGTTCTATTAGTGATGCCGCAGCTTTCAAGATAGTTAGTCAGATGCTCTATTTCGAATACGATAATATTACTATAGGCGTGTTTAGTAAGCTTTTAGATGATGGTATTTTTACAGCGGCTAAATACAACAAAATACATCAAACGATAGATGAGCAATTTCTCAATAAGCTGTTCTTTAGGGCTATGCTATTTCTTGAGTTTGAAGTTCGCAAAAACCAATTAATAAAACAGATAAATTGTGAAGAACAATTTGTAGATTTAAATAATTTGGAAAATTATAAAAAAATCCTAGAGTGTATTGAAGCTCGTGGTAAAGCGCAGTTATTGCAAGGAATTGAGTACGACAGTATTTCTACAGTAAAGACGAAGAATGAGCTAAAAAAATTTCTGATAAATATTGGGGAGCGATTAGAGCATAACCCCATTTTTTCAAATGGCTTGGCTAACTGGATTTCGTTGATTGGTGCTTGGCATGTGATGATCGAAAAAAACACCAATAATGATAGACCATTGTTTATTGAAAACCATTATAAAAGTGATTCATCATGCACTGCATTAGCTCGTCGAAAATTAAAAAAATATGGTTTCGTTATATCAGAAAAAACACTATTTGATAGCTACGATCGTGTTTATGAAATATATAGGTTAATACGCGTAACCATAGACGTACTAGTCAAAAATAAAATGTATGGTCCTCGTGAAAAAGTGCTGACCCAGGATTTTTTTTACAATCCGAATTCTAGCCCACTGTTCAAGAAAAAACTAAAAAAAGCAATGGCTATGATCTAGATTTAGGGTGGTTCATAATGTAATTTAGGTAAGAATTTAATATCTAACCACGCCAAATGGCGTGGTTTTTTTATGCAAAATTTTAATTTTTGTATAAAGGGATAATAGTTAATTTATTGAGGTTTAATAGTTAATAAAATTAGGTATAACAGTAATTTTTTTAAAATTATACTTAAGTCAATCATACTAAATTAAGGGTATTCAGCAGTATATGGATACTATATATTATTAAAAAAATAATCGATAATCTAATAGTATGCAAGACAGTCACTCAAGCACCGATAAAGTTAGCAACATTGATCTTCATTTTAACGATCTAAGTGGTGATCAGATTTTCAGTTTTTTGAAACGCTACTATAACGATACCTATCCGCTTTCTGAGGAGGGGGTGCGAACTCAACCTGAGGGTATTTACTTCGAAGCTATTGAGACATTAGAGCGGTTGCATCATCGCTTGGTTGAGGTATCAGATTTTATAGGTTATGCAAAAATTGATTGGAGGGATGCTGATACAGTACAAAATAAAAATAAAATAAAAAAAATCATCGATTTTTATAATGACTTAGTCATTGATGTAGACCTGATGAAAGTCGGGATGAAGGGTTATGATTTTGCTCCTAAAGTAAAAGCATTTATTCATTTTGTTGACAGTGTGGAAAACTGTAGATTTAGATCGGATGTGCAAGCAAACCCGTGGACGACTGAGGATTTTCCACATGATGAAATTTTTAAAACTGTAGACCAATTTAAGCAGTATTTTGAAGAGCGAAAAAAGAGTTATCGTCCTGCTCTTATACCATCCGAATGGAAAGAACAGGCCAAAGAAGTTGAAAAAGCGATAAGTAAATTTAAGAGGATTACTCAGGCACTATACGTCATAAAGTTTAGTGTGGCTGATTTATCAGAAGATGAGCTTGCTAGGTTAACTGCAGATATTAAAATTGATACATTCCTAGCCGATTTCAAACCTGAACAAAAGCTAAGAGATTTTATCGAATGGCTCAGTCCGCAGCATATTGTTGGTAAATTACCTTGGATATGTACATGGACTAAGGCTGAGATAGATATTCGGAGGCAAGTACGATTTACAATCGGGATGATATTGGATGCGACTGATCAAGAACTAGAGCCCAAAGGGATTGAGCAGCAGTTAGTTTATGATGTTGCTCAGCAATTGGAAAGAAGTTGGTTTGAGCCATTTATTGTTTTTGATGTTGTACAGTTAGATCAGATATTCGATCAGCTTGGTGGTGGGTTAATTCGTAATATTAAACTGCCTAGTAAAAGAAAAGTAGATTTGATGTTGAAGTGGTATTTAGGTGTTTTTTATCAAGTAGACGCTATCATTCGACCTTCCAATTTGGCAGCAGAGACGGGCTTTGCTGATAGGCCTGTCATTCTAAAAATTAACCGAGAAAAATTAGAACGTATAAATCATGAGCAAGGTCGTAGAGCAAAAGTTAGAACAGTAGGTACAACTAAACCTGAATTAAACTGGAATCCAACCAAATTGTTAAAACAAGTCCCCAAGCATTTTAATTCTATTCATAGCCTTTATGATGGATTGAAAAATTTTGGAGGATTGACCAATGTTGATATTGAGAAGCTTCAAAAGTTGAACCTGTTCATAGCCTATTTAGAGACGACACGTTTGGATGGTCTACAAACTACGCTGAAAAAGACAAAACCTGAAAAATGGGCTGATGTAGCTCAAATTTACTTGTTATTGCTTCAGGATTGGAATAGTTCGTATCTAGAATTGGGTGACCTAACCGTTTGTCAGCTTGAGCCTCTAGATAGGGAGTTTAGAGGTAGTCCAACTATAAAAGATATACAAGAGGATCTAGAATCAGAAAAATCATTGAAAGCGATAGTTGACGCTCTGAGCAGACTTAAAAGAGCACTTTTAACACAAGAAAAAGTTGCCAGTTTAAAAGTATCAACGAGATTGGTCGAAAAAAATAGTCAATCCGCTATGGCATATCTGAAATACAGCTTTAAACAAAATTCGGTGTTATTGCGCTTTAAGATTGATAATTTCGAGAGTGATCTTGAATTGAGTACGCTGAAAAATTTATTTACACAGTTTATGAAGTCGATTGGTCGGGCACCTAAACGGATAGGAGCTGAGCTAGATGCTTATATCGGTTATTTTGTTCCTGAAGGAAAACGCTACTCTATTGATTGTACGGCAATATTTTATCCTAGGGATAATGTATCTACTCAGGATGTTCGAGAAAGCTTTGATGATTATTGGCAGGACTTTATAGACAAGTATGTTAACACCACGCAGCCTGAGTTTGATCAATTAATTTTATCGATTATACCTACTCTTTGGGCGGAAGGTGGTAATTCAGATCCTTTGGTGGTAAACAAAACTGACAAACTTATTCCTCAGCTTAAAAAAGATCTAGTGAGTTTTTATACTGCATATGAATACATACGGGCATGTAAAATTGCACAGAATCAAGGGGGGAAAAGACCTGAGTTGTTCTTAAGAGGCAGAATTCGAAAGCCTGTTTTTAAAGATAAAGAAGTTAAAAAATTACAACAGCCTATAAGTATCGTCCAGTCATCTGAAGTGGACTCTTTAGTTGACGAAACTGTATTAATAACTGATAACACCATGCAGCAAGTTAATACTGAAATGATTGAGGATGTTAGGCTTCAAAATGATGATAGTTCAAATGTAGTTGTTGATGATCATGAACAGCAAGCGCAAGGCATAGTTAATAAGGGTCTGTATCAAAGAGCACTAAAAATGGCTGCCAGCATTGAGCCGTTGATACCCAAAAAGCATGAGTAATGATTATCATGCTTTTGTAGTTTTGCAAAAAAAGTTGTCGCTTTGTCGTGTATAGAATTTTTCCCGTACTTTATTGGATATTAAGCGTTTTGACTATAAGGCTGACTTACAAGAAGTAGTTCAAAGCTTAATAGGTAAATAAGGTTATATATTTAATATTAATCAATAATATAGATCTACTTGTTATATAGGGATTCACTAATCTAAGTTTATTTAGTACTACAAGTAAATTCTTAAAGATCAGTCCTATAGCTATGTATTAACAACAGGTACATAGCAATGGAACAAACTAAGATCAACCATTCTCCACTGATTACATCAATTGAGAACTTTGTAGAAGATACGATTAATCGTCAAAGACCATGGGATGATTATTGGTCTGAGTTGGTTGATTTACTCAGAGAATTACAAGAGCAATATAATTCAGATCTGATCTATTCTCCTTATAACAAAGCCATGATTGAGCTGATGTTTGAATTGGAACAAGGTTTAAAAGCATTTCAATATATTCAGAATTCAACTTTAAAAAAACTAAGATTTCGTGATGTGAAGTCAAGATTTCAAAAGTTCCAAAGACAGCATGAAAGAGAGGTTCAGCGTTTCAAAGAGGATGAGTTAAAAAATCGATGCAAGGCTATGGAATACACAGAACTATTACTAGAGCATTATTCTAAGTTGGCTGTCATTCGTGTTGATCTTTCTTATAGAGAAGGCCAGCGTAGATTCATTGATATCGTAGACTTTAGACAAGACATTCGAAAATTGCTTGATCGATTACAAGATGGAGATCGGCACTTTAATGATTTACAGGGCTATATCTATGCCTTAGAGCAAGGTAGTCAAAAAGGATATCATGCTCATTTCCTATTTTTCTATGATGGTAGCCGTGTTAAGTTCGATCGTCATATTGCAGATTGTATTATCGATACTTGGAAAGAAATAACAGGAGAGGCTGGGCAAGGATACAATTGCAATACTAAGCAGAATCGTAAAAGTTACCAAGAGCGAGGTAATGATGCTCTAGGTTCTGTGAGTCGGGGAGACGATGCTAAGAGAGCAAATGTTTTGAAGATTGTTAGGTATTTCACAGCACCTGATAAAACGGAGCAATATCTAAGAGTACGTGACAAAAATATGCAGACTTTTGGTCATGGTAAATTTAATAGACCTTCGCGACGTGCTACTGCTGATACGATTAATCGAGTAATGGAAGAACGACGATTAGAGGGTGGTCGCAAGCGTCCTACGCGTTAATTGAACCAAATCTCAGATATACATTATCTAGGTGAAAACAAAGTTATTTCAACTTTCAGGGCTTGCCAATTGGTAAGCCTTTGTCATTTTGGAGATGTATATTATGAGTTTAATTTGTCCTTACTGCCTATCTGATCAGGTCATTCAAGTGGTGAATCAACAGGTGAATGGAGCTGAATCATCAGGTCTCTCAGCCTCCGCATCATTTGCAACCATTGGTGCATCCATCTCAAAGAGCTTACCTTTGCCTGTATCACCGTTACTCGGTGGACTTGCAGGTGCAGTCATTGGTGGTCTGTTTAGTAGTGTGTTTGATGAACCGAAAAAGCCTGTCACCATGACCTATTACCACTGCAACCAATGTCAGCAGAACTTTCGTTGACTCAGCATAGGAGATCAAATCAATGGCACATCAAATTGAACAAATCGCCTATGTCGGTGAAACCCCTTGGCATGGCTTAGGGAATCAACTTAGTCCAAATCAACCACTCGAAGTTTGGGCACAGCAAGCTGGAATGGATTGGCGTATCGAATCATCTGATGTCAGTTACATGGCTCAGAATGAACGCGGGCAGAGCATCATCATGCCGTTTGAAGAACAGCGTGTGTTGTATCGTTCAGATACCCATGCACCGTTATCTGTGGTCAGTCAGCGTTATCAGGAAGTACAACCGAAAGAGATTTTGGAGTTTTACCGTGATCTGACTGAACAATCCGGCTTTGAGCTTGAAACAGCAGGCGTGCTGAAAGGTGGTAAAAAGTTTTGGGCTTTAGCACGTACAGGTCAAAGCACAGCATTAAAGGGTAAGGATGTCAGTAATGGCTATATTTTGCTTGCTTCTGCATGTGATGGCACTTTAGCAACCACAGCACAATTCACCAGTATTCGTGTCGTCTGTAACAACACGCTTGCGATAGCTCTGAAAGGAGCAACTGCAAGTTCAGGTGTAGTCAAAGTACCGCACAGCACCAAGTTTGATGCGGAGAAGGTGAAACAGCAATTGGGTATTTCAGTTCGTGCATGGGATGACCATATGTATGAAATGAAACAGCTCTCACAGCGTAAGGTGAGCCAACAGGAAGCGAAGGCTTACTTTGATGCCGTGTTCAACAATAGCAGCATGTCAATTTCTGATCCTGAAGAGAACATCATTCAGTTCTACCGTCAGGTGGCAAGCAATCCACCACAGCAAAACAAAACTGAACCAAATGGAAGAGCCATGAGCAAAGCACTCGACATGTTTAACGGTCAAGGACGAGGAGCAGAACTTTCATCTGCCAAAGATACGGCTTATGGTTTACTGTGTTCGATCACGGAATTCGTCGATCATGAACGTCGTGCCATGAGTACTGATCATCGTCTCGATTCAGCATGGTTTGGTGCAGGAGCAGGTCTTAAACAACGTGGACTAGAACAAGCTTTGTCGTTGATAGCCTAAGCTCATGAAAACTACCCCTGCAAGTCTCAACAATCGCTGAGTACAGTACACACGCAATTCTCTCTACTTTCAACTCACAACCCACAATCATGATCAGCATGCATATCGCCATCCCCGACCTCGTGTCGGGGGTGGCTTTTTTATGCACTTTTTTACAAAAACTGAAATTTATAAGGATAGAACCATGAATCAAATCGTACCGCTTTCAAAGCAGCCTGTACAGGTAGGTGTACAAACAGCATTAAACCCATTAATGACAACCAAACGAGCAAGTTCTGCAAAACGCTTAGTCAGCACCAAAGATATGGCGTATCAAGATTGGCTTGAAGTGCGTAAACAAGGGATTGGTAGCAGTGATGCAGCTACAGCATGTGGCTTAAATCCGTATATGTCGATGCTGGAACTGTGGCTAATCAAGACGGGGCGTCAAACTCAGTCTATTGAAGATGAAAGTGAAGGTCATGCACCTTTATATTGGGGTAAACAGCTCGAACCACTGGTGGCCGAGTTCTACAGCATGCACACCCATAATAAAGTTAGACGAGTGAATGCCGTATTACAGCATCCTGATCCGGATAAGTCCTTCATGTTGGCGAATCTGGATTATGCCGTAGTGGGGAGTAATGAAGTCCAGATCCTTGAATGCAAAACCGCAGGGGAACATGGGGTAAAACTTTGGCGTGATGGTGTGCCTTTATACGTACTGTGTCAGGTACAGCACCAACTGGCCGTAACCGGCAAACAGGCAGCGCATGTCTGTGTATTGCTCTGTGGTCATGAAACCAAGATATTTAAAGTCACCCGTTCTGAATCGGTGATTGAACATATCGTTAAAGCAGAGCGTTACTTCTGGGAATGTGTAGAAACGGATACTCCACCATCTGTGGATGCCAGTGAATCCGCAGCCAAAGCCATCTTGCAACTCTATCCAGCGCATATCCCGTTGACAGTTGAAGATCTCTCGCAAAATGAAAATGCCAATTTGATGTTCGACAAGCTCATCAAAATGAAGGAAGAGATTCAGCATAAGCAGGAACGCTTCGATGAGCTGAAGCATCAAATCCAGATGTTGATGAAAGATGCAGAACGAGCCACCTTTGCTCACGGCTCTGTGGTCTGGAAGAAAGCTAAGGACTCAATCAGTTTAAATACCAAAGCATTACTTCAGCACCAACCTGAGCTTATTGAGCTTTATCCGCTTGAAAAGCAAGGCAGTCGTCGATTCAACTTCTATACCGACTAAGTCCTATCTACAACACCAAATCAAAAATGCACAAAAATCGCTCCCCGCTCTCTACCCCTTGGTAGAGAGCAAATCGGTCGCGATCTTTGCAGCTAGCAACTAGCTTTTCAACATTTGGGTAACTTATTTGGTCCGTGTTCTGACCTACATATAAGCACTCAGATCTGTAAGGAATTAAATAGTGGAGTATCAACATGATCAAAGGTCTAGCGATCACACCGCCTACACTTGGGCGTATCAGTATCGGGCGCGTTGTCGAAAAGAATGGCAAGCGTCTGCCTGAAAAGGATGACCAATTCACCATTACCAGTCAGATCCAAAGCAAAGATGGATGGGTGAAACACCCACTGGATGAACAGCTTCGATCCAATGCACCTAATCAAAAGCTTCGTTCTATCCCAGTCAGAATGATTTTCAATGATCCTGACTTAAACCTACGGGCGGAATACAGTCTGTTTGACCGTCAGACCGGTCGGCCTGTCTGTGTAGGGAATGGGGAAACCTGTCAGCGTTTAACCAACCAAGGTGTGGAACAACATCCGTGCCCATCTCCTGATTTATGTCCCTTGGCTCAAGGTGGACATTGCAAGCCTTACGGGCGTTTGCATGTGAATTTGGATGAATCGGATGAGTTTGGGACTTTCATCTTTAGAACCACAGGTTTTAACAGTATTCGCACTTTGGCTGCACGGCTGAGTTATTACCATGCTGCATCAAATGGTTTGCTGTCATGCCTACCATTGCAACTCACTTTAAGAGGGAAAAGTACCACACAAAGCTATCGCCAACCGGTGTACTACGTGGATCTAACTTTGCGGGAGGGTATTAGCCTGAATGATGCGATTACTCAAGCCAAGCAAATTGATGAACAGAGCAAGCAGGCCGGATTCTATCAAGAGGCTGTAGATCATATCGCCAGACGAGGTTTTGCCAATGCACGGTTTGAAACGGATATAGAGGAAGGGTTAGAGGTGCTGGAGGAATACTATCCTGAACAAGAACAGAACCGGGCAGTGGAGCAACAAGCTTCGCATGAAGGGTTTGTGCAGGATATTCAGCAGGGGTTGCAGCAATCAGTCAGACCCGTCAACTAATCGATTAGTTGGAAAAGAGCAGCTTTCTAGGTTGCTCTTTTTTTTACGACAGTATTAGTCGTGGGAGTTGTCAAAGTACTATTTTAGCTATAGTTATCCCGTTAAAATGACAAGACTTAATTAATCTCTATTTTTTTTGTTAAGTGCATGACTTTTAATAGGTCGCAGATATGCTAACTTAGCAACATTGTTTAACATTAAGTATAAAACCAAAGCGGTTGATCTTGGATTGAGGAAATAAAATGCATTCATTGGAACAAAAATTTCTAAATGACTTAGATGACAAGCTTTGGAAAGCCGCCGATAAATTACGCAGCAGTCTGGATGCCGCTAACTACAAGCATATTGTTTTAGGACTGATTTTCTTAAAGTACGTATCAGATGCTTTTGATGAACGGCAATCTGAACTCAAAGAATTGTTTGCACAAAAAGACGATCACAACATCTATTACATGCCGCGTGATCAGTACGACAGCGAAGAAGAATACCAACAGGCTATTGCTGATGAACTAGAAATACTGGATTACTACCAAGAAAAAAACGTATTTTGGGTGCCAAAAGCAGCACGTTGGTTAAGTATCCGTAATGCAGCAGCACAAGCGATTGGCTCAATCATTTGGCAGGATGAGCAAGGACAAGACGTCAAACTACGCTCTGTATCTTGGCTGATCGACAATGCCTTTGATGAAATTGAAAAAGCCAATCCAAAGCTTAAGGGCATCCTGAATCGCATTGGTCAATACCAGCTGGACAATGACAAGCTGCTTGATCTGATCAATACCTTCTCTGACACCAGTTTTACCAAGCCTGAATATAATGGCGAGAAACTCAGTCTGCACAGCAAAGATATTCTCGGGCATGTCTACGAATACTTTTTAGGACAGTTCGCCTTAGCTGAAGGAAAGCAAGGTGGGCAGTACTACACGCCTAAAAGTATCGTAACTTTAATCGTTGAAATGTTGCAGCCTTATAAAGGACGAGTCTATGACCCGGCAATGGGTTCAGGCGGATTCTTTGTATCCAGTGAAAAGTTCATTGAACAACACGCACAGGAAAAGCATTACAAAGCCTCCGAACAGAAAAAGCATATTTCTATTTATGGGCAGGAAAGCAACCCGACCACATGGAAACTGGCTGCCATGAACATGGCGATTCGTGGGATTGATTTTAATTTCGGTAAAAAAAATGCTGACAGCTTTTTAGATGATCAGCATCCAGACTTGCGTGCTGACTTTGTCATGGCCAATCCGCCTTTTAATATCAAGGATTGGTGGCATGCTTCTCTAGAAAGTGATGTGCGTTGGAAGTATGGTACACCGCCACAAGGCAATGCCAACTTTGCTTGGATGCAGCACATGCTGCACCATTTGTCACCTACAGGCAGTATGGCATTGTTGCTTGCTAACGGTTCGATGAGTTCTAATACCAATAATGAAGGTGAGATCCGTAAGAACCTGATTGAAGCCGATCTGGTGGAATGTATTGTCGCATTACCTGGACAGCTCTTTACCAACACGCAAATTCCAGCTTGTATTTGGTTCTTGACCAAAGATAAAAAGAACGGCTTATCCTTGGATAAAAAGAAAGCCAACCGTGAAGGCAAGACGCTGTTTATCGATGCTCGTAATTTAGGCTATATGAAAGATCGCGTACTGCGTGACTTTACCGATGCTGATATTGCCAAAATCACCAATGCTTTACATGCTTGGCAACAAGGTGAAAATTTTGAAGGCGAAGCGTATCAAGATGAGAAAGGTTTCTGCTTCTCTGCTGAGTTAAAAGATATTCAGAAGCACGACTATGTATTGACTCCGGGGCGTTATGTGGGAGCTGTCGAGCAGGAAGATGATGGCGAGCCATTTAATGAGAAAATGCTACGTTTGACTGCTCAATTAAAAGAGCAATTTGCTGAAAGTGCTGTTTTGGAAAGTGAGATTAAAAAGAATCTAAAGGGCTTGGGTTATGAGTTCTGACCATCCTTTATTGCAAGAAATTCAGAAGGGTGAAAGTCAAACCCTTGAATTTAAAGAGCAGTTACCGAAAGGGCAACAGGTCGCAAAGACCCTGATTGCTTTTGCCAATACCAGTGGTGGTAAATTGGTAGTGGGTGTAAGTGATGATCGCCAACTCGTAGGTATTCAAGATGATATTTTTGAGCTGCAAGATCAGATCACTTCGATGATCAATGAACTCTGTATGCCCAACATTCTGCCGTATATTTATATCGAGAATATCCAAGGCATTGAGTTGCTGGTGATTGAAGTCAGCCGTGGTTCATTACTGCCTTATTATCTCAAGCCGCAAGGCAAGGCACAGGGGACGTATATCCGTTTAGGTGCAAGCAATCGTGTGGCATCGCCTGAATATATTCAGCAACTTGAATTGCAGCGTCTGAACCAGACCTTTGATGAGCAACCGAATCCACAATACAGTTTAGATGACATCGATTTACAGCCTTTAAAGCAAGCCTTTGCTGAGCTGGGCAAAGAACTGTCTTTGCAGAAAATGCGTAATCTTAAATTGATCATTCAGCAAAATGTACAGGATTATCCTAGTCATGGGTTACTCATTTTGTTGGGGCTTTATGAGCAGGTTGAGATTAAATGTAGCCGCTTTAAAGGCACGACCATGACGGTGTTTTTGGATAAAAAAGAATACCGTGGAGACTTATTTAGTCAGTTGAAGCAAACAGAGCAATTCATCAAAAACCATCTGCATCTACGTGCTGAAATTTTAGCGTTACAACGTACAGAAAGTTATGAAATCCCCATTCCTGCAATTCGTGAAGCCTTGGTGAATGCAGTGTTGCATCGTGACTATAGCAATGCAGGGCGTGATATCAAGGTTGGCATTTATGATGACATCCTGAATATTGTATCCCCGGGTGGTTTGCCCAATGGTCTGACTGAAGAAGATTTGGCTCAAGGTCGTTCTGAGATCCGTAACCGTGTTTTGGCGCGTGTGTTTAAAGAGCTGGGTTATATCGAGCAGTGGGGCAGTGGTATTGCCCGTATTAAAGATCTTTGTTTACAAGCAGGTAATGCAGAACCTCAACTGAAAGCACAAGGTGATTTTGTCGATTGGGAATTTTATCGTCCTTCGATTGAGCAATTAGGTGGCTCAATAGGTGGCTCAATAGGTGGCTCAATCCAAGAAACTATGCTGACAGATCGTCAAAAAGAGATTTTAGTTTTAATTCAGCACAACCCGAAAGTTTCCTATCGTGCTATGGCGGAGCAACTCGGTATTAATGAGTCAGCGGTGAAAAAGCATTTGAATAACTTAAAAGATGCAGGCTGGCTTGAGCGTGTAGGTGGAACACGTGGCTATTGGGTGGTTAAGGAAGAGTTTGGGGTAAAGTATGAGTGAGCATTGGATATCAACTACTTTAGGTGAATATATCTTATTTAAAAATGGTAAATCTTCACCTTCTAGAGATATTGCAGAGGACATACCCGTTTACGGATCGAATGGTATTATTGGTTTTAGTTCAGAAAGTAACGCAGTGGAAGACTCGCTTATTATTGGAAGAGTAGGTTCTTATTGTGGAAGTGTTTACCATTCGAAAAAAAAATGTTGGGTTACAGATAATGCAATTATAGGGCTTCCTAAAGCCAAGGGAGAATCTGAATTTTGGTATTTTCTGTTGACCAAGCTACAGCTCAATTCATATCGAAGTGGTTCTGGTCAACCTTTGGTAAATCAATCAACTTTAAATTCAATTCCAATTGAAATTCCTAAAAGCCCCAGTGTACGACAGGCTATTGGTAAACAGTTGTTTAATTTTGAAAATAAAATTTACCTCAACAACCAAATCAACCAAACACTAGAATCCATCGCCCAAGCTATATTTAAAAGTTGGTTTATCGACTTTGATCCTGTCCGTGCCAAAATTGTAGCAAAACAAGAAGGGAACCATCCTGAGCTTGCTGCGATGAGTGTTATTAGTGGTAAAAGTGAAGTTGAGATTCAGCAAATGTCTGATGATGATTTTGCTGAATTACAGGCGACTGCTGCACTGTTTCCTGATGAGTTGGTAGAGAGTGAGCTAGGGGAGGTTCCGAAGGGGTGGGAAGTAAATAGCTTAGGAAATATATGTAATTTTACTCCTGGTTCAGCATTTAAACCTGAATATCAAGGGCAAACCCAAGGAGAGATTCCTTTTATCAAAGTTAGTGATATGAATCTCAATGGTAATGAGATTTTTATTGTTAAAGCAAACAACTATATTGATAATAGCCTTCAAAAAGAAAGGAAATTTAAACTTCATGAAGAGGGCGCGACAGTATTTGCAAAGATTGGTGTGGCACTTATTTCTAACAGAAGAAGAGTGTTAACGATGCCTACTATTATTGATAATAACATGATGTCAGCTTCTCCTTTGAAAGGATTATCAACTCCTTACTATTTGTATTTATTATTGAAAACTATAGATTTTAATACATTAGTGTCAGGTACTGCCTTACCTTATTTGAATGTTTCTGATCTAAGAAAAATTTTAATCGTTCATCCAACTATAAATTTATTGAATAAATTTGAATTAATAGCTAATCCTCTTTTACAAAAAATAAAGTTGAATTCTGTGCAGTGTGAGGGGTTGGTTACTTTACGAGATAATTTACTACCAAAATTATTGTCTGGTGAAATTGATGTGTCAGGTGTGCAAGGGATGATTGATGACTAAAAAACGTCGAGTAAGCTCAGTAAAGTTAGAGTTAATAAAAAAATCGAGAGAGGCTGCGCTATCTGCTGTACAAATTTTTAATAATCCAAATATTACCTTTAAAGCTGAAGCATTCACGGTACTCAGCATAATTGCTTGGACTTATTTGTTACATGCCTATTTCAGAGATAAAGGTATTGAATATAGGTTTTTCACCCTAAAAGGGAGGCGCAGAGTCTTTGATAAAACAAAGTATGGTGCATATAAGCATTGGGAACTTGAAAGATGTTTAAATGATGCAACTTGTCCTATAGATAGGGATGCTATTAATAACCTAAAATTTTTGATTGGGCTGCGTCATGAAATTGAACATCAGATGACATCGAGAATTGATGATCTATTGAGTGCGAGATTTCAAGCTTGCTGTTTGAATTATAATAAGTATATTAAGGAGCTTTTTTCGGATGAATTTGGTATAGACAAGCATTTGTCATTTAGCTTGCAGTTTTCAACAATTTCAACTGAACAGAAAGATCTTTTAAAAGATCAAAGTAATCTACCTGGTAATATCCAGGGTTATATTAAAGATTTCGATGAAAGTTTATCTGATGATGAATATGGACACCCTAGTTATGCCTATAGAATTTTATTTGTACCTAAAACTGCAAATAGAAAAGGGCAAGCCGATAAAGTAATTGAATTTGTAAAAAGTGATTCACCTTTAGCAAATACTATTAATAAAGAATATGCTGTTATTAAAGAAACTGAGAAGGCAAAATTTTTACCAAACCAAATTATAGAGATAATGCAAGGTGAGGGTTATTCAAAATTTACGATGAGTAAGCATACAGATTTTTGGAAGTTGAGAGGTGCTAAAGATAAAAAACATAACTTTGGTGTACTCGTAGGCGGCAAGCAGTGGTATTGGTATGAAAATTGGATTGAGGAAGTAAGAAAGCACTGTCAAAGTAAAGGTGAGCTTTATAAATGATAAAAAGTAGAATGCACTCTTAGGATGATTTATGAACGAAATACAATTAGAAAACCTTTGCCTCGACTGGTTCACCGAAAATGGCTGGGGAGTCGTTCATGGTATTGATATTGCCCCTGAGAGCAGTAACCCTTTACGCAAGGACTATAAACAGATTTTAATCGAAGCTGATTTACAGGATGCCTTTGAACGCTTAAATCCACATTTGCCTGCAAGCTGTTTTGAACAGGTTTTGCAAAAACTGAATCAGCCTGAAAGTCTGGATTTAGTCACTAATAACCGCGCCTTCCATCGTATGTTGTTAGAGGGTGTACCTGTCACGTATAAGAAGCAAGATGATTGGGTACATGACTATGCCTTCTTGGTGGACTTTAACCATGTTCATCAAAATCGCTTTGTGGCGATTAATCAATTTACTATTCTAGGTACTAAACAACCTCGACGCCCTGACATCATCTGCTTTATCAACGGTATTCCGTTTGCCGTGTTGGAGCTAAAAAGCCCAACTGATGAAAACGCGGATATTTGGGATGCCTTTAACCAGTTGCAAACCTATAAAGAAGAAATCTCGGATCTGTTTGTTTTTAACGAAGCATTGGTAGTCAGTGATGGTGTAACAGCCCGTGTCGGTTCACTGACGGCGAATCAGGAACGCTTTTTGCCGTGGCGTACGATCAAAAATGAAGATGATAAACCTGCTTTAGAATGGGAGCTAGAAACGGTTGTTCGAGGCTTCTTTGATCGAGAATTGTTCCTAGATTACATTCGATTCTTTGTGCTGTTTGAAACAGATGGCGAAAAGACCATTAAGAAAATTGCAGGCTATCATCAATTCCATGCGGTTAGAGAAGCCGTACAAGCCACCATTGCAGCAGCCAATCCTGCCGGGGACAAAAAAGCAGGTGTCGTTTGGCATACACAAGGTTCGGGTAAAAGTATCTCCATGTGTTGCTATGCAGGCAAGCTTTTACAGCAGCCCGCTATGCACAACCCAACCTTGTTGATCGTGACTGACCGTAATGACTTGGATGGGCAACTCTTTGAAACCTTTGGTCAGGCACAAGAGTTATTAAAACAAACGCCAGTACAAGCCAATAACCGTGATGAGCTGAGACAGCTTTTAGCTGAACGTGAGTCAGGTGGCATCATCTTTACCACAGTACAAAAGTTCGCATTACTGGAAGGTGAGAGTGAGCATCCATTACTGAATGGACGCCACAATATTGTTGTGATGTCAGATGAAGCACATCGTAGCCAATATGGTTTGAAAGCAAAACTAGGTAACGATGGCACGTACAAGTTTGGCTATGCCAAGCACATGCGCGATGCTTTAAAGAATGCTGCTTTTATTGGCTTTACTGGAACCCCTATTTCGAGTGAGGATAAAGATACCCGAGCTGTCTTTGGCGACTATGTCTCCATCTATGATATTCAGGATGCCGTCGATGATGGGGCAACTGTACCGATTTACTACGAATCACGTTTGGCAAAGCTAGATATTAATCAGGCTGAAATCGAAGAGCTGTCTGATCAAGTGGATGAGGTGGTGGAAGATGAGGAAGATGTTGGTAACCGAGAAAAGACCAAGAGTGAGTGGAGCCGACTAGAAAAACTGGTTGGTGCCACACCACGGCTGAAACAGATTGCAGCGGATTTAGTCGCACATTTTGAAGCCCGTACCGAAGCCACGGCGGGTAAAGGCATGATTGTGACCATGAGCCGCGAGATCTGTGTCCACCTTTACAATGAGATTATTGCCTTACGTCCAGATTGGCATGACCCTGATCCTGAAAAAGGCAAAATCAAAATTGTGATGACGGGTTCAGCTTCAGATAAACCATTGTTACAGCCTCACATTTACAACAAGCAAGTCAAAAAACGTCTTGAGAAACGCTTTAAGGATGTAAACGATCCTTTGCAGTTAGTGATCGTGCGCGATATGTGGCTTACAGGTTTTGATGCGCCTTGTACGCACACCATGTATATCGACAAACCGATGAAGGGGCACAACCTCATGCAGGCAATTGCACGTGTGAACCGGGTATTTAAAGATAAGCAGGGTGGTCTTGTTGTCGATTATATCGGCATTGCCAATGAATTAAAGCAGGCTTTAAAAACTTATACTGATGCCAAAGGGAAGGGTGAGCCGACTTTACGTGCAGAAGAAGCCTATGCGGTTCTTGCTGAAAAGATAGATGCGATACGGGGAATGTTTGCCAAAACCAATGAACAGGTAGGCATGGATTTAAGTGCTTATGAAACTCAGGCACACCGACTGATTATCCCCGCAGCTAACTATGTGCTGAGCTTGAAGGATGGTAAAAAACGTTTTCTTGATTTAGTCTTGGCAATTAATAAAGCCTTCTCTTTATGCAGCACCTTAGATGAAGCGAAGAACCTGCACAAAGAAATTGCCTTTTACTCAGCCATTAAAGCGGTCATTAGCAAGCATACCTCTGTAGATAGTAAACTGTCGCAAGCTGAAAAGGACAGTACGCTAAAACAGATTCTGGATAATGCCGTCATTGCTGATGGCGTAACAGATGTCTTTGCAATGTGTGGTTTGGATAAACCCAACATTGGCTTGCTTTCAGATGAGTTCTTAGAAGATGTACGGCAGATGCCATACCGTAACTTGGCAGTTGAACTGTTGGAAAAGTTACTCAATGATGGCATTAAGGCAAAGACACGAAACAATGTGGTACAGGAAAAACGCTTCTCTGATCGTTTGCAGGAAACATTGAGAAAATACAATAACCGAGCGATTGAGACTTCTCAGGTCATTGAAGAGCTTATTCAAATGGCAAAGGAGTTTCAGGCAGAAATGCAGCGTGAAGCTTCACTTGGGTTAAATCCAGATGAAATCGCCTTCTACGATGCCTTAGCCAATAATGAAAGTGCAGTCAGAGAGCTTGGAGACGATACGCTGAAACAGATCGCCCGAGAAATTACCGAGAAGCTCAGGAAGTCAACGACGGTCGATTGGCAGGTTCGGGATAGTGTGCGTGCTCAGCTGAAAATATTAGTACGTCGTACTTTGCAGCGTTGGAAGTATCCACCTGATAAAGCAGCTGAAGCGATTGAGTTGGTGATGAAGCAGGCGGAGACTTTGTCGAATTCTTGGACGAGTGGATAAGTCATATTCAATCAATATTAGACTTGTATATCATCAAAAAATCCATATATGTTTAAAAATGAAATAAGAATAAATTATTCTTATAATTCATTGCCTTTAATGAGGAGATAATACTAAAATAGTAATTTGATTAAATGAAATATAACACTTTTTTGTAAAATCGAAATTTTAATGAAAATTAAAATATTAAATTAAATTAAGGGGCAACACCATAATGAAGGGTACATTATTAGATTTTAGTATTCAAACAAATGAAGGGATTATTACTGGTCAAGATAATAATCGATATAAGTTTGCAGGTGCTGAGTGGAAAGAAAATGTTTCCCCAAGCCGCGGACAGCAAGTCGACTTTGATATCAGTGAATCTGGTCAGGCTGTTGGTATTTATCTTGAGTATCCAGCTCAAGTTCCAGCAAAAAAACAACTTTCTGCATCAACAGGCACAGCTGTAGAATTAAAAGATGAAGAAAATTATAACCTTCTCGACTGGTCAATGAAATGTATGCGGAAGTATGTCGATTTCTCGGGGCGTGCAAGACGTAAAGAGTATTGGTACTTCTATCTATTCCAGATTATTGTCGGATTTGGACTAGGGGTAATTGCTGCCATACTTGACTTAAGTGAAGATGGGTTTAATGGTATTATGGGGTTGATGTATTTAGTCTTTTTACTACCAAACTTATCTGTTCTTGCACGCCGACTGCATGATGTGAATCGTTCTGGATGGTGGATGCTTATTTCATTGACAATTATTGGTATTATTCCTCTATTTATTTGGATGGTTTCAGAAACAAAGCAAGAAACAAACCAATGGGGACAACCTGCAAAATAATTGAGTTGAGGGCTTTCTGCTAGTTTGTGGGAAGCCTTATTTTCTGTTCAAATTACGCTGCATCAAGGTAAGCGTCCGCTGAACACACCTTCTGAATTCATCCTATAAGCCTTAATTTAGTCCCCACTTAGAAACAAGTGGGGACTAAAATTTATGACTACAAATCATCAGACATCCATCGCATCTCTTGCGAAAAAACGAAGAACATACAGTGCTGAATTTAAACAGCAGATCGTTCAGGCTTGTAAAGCACCGGACGTTTCAATTGCTTCAGTCGCTTTGCAACATGGATTGAATACAAATCTTGTATCCAAATGGATTCGCTTAATTGATGCTAAGCCAGGGAGTGATCGCTCACCACTACCGAATAAACCTGCATTTATTGCCTTATCTTGCTCTGCACCATTAGATCCTACTCCTACTGACATGTTAAAAGTTCAAATTACTTTACCCCACTCAAAAGCAGAAATTGGCTTGAAATGGCAAGTATCAGAAATACCTGCCTTGGCAGAATTACTCAAGGTGCTGGCAACATGATCCGTATCGATGAAATCTGGTTGTCTACTCAGCCCATGGATATGCGTGCAGGAATGGATACGGCCATGGCGCAGATTATGAAAGCCTTTGGCTCAATCAAACCGCATTGTGCTTACCTGTTCTGTAATAAACGTGGCCATCGCATGAAAGTGCTGGTACATGATGGACTGGGCATCTGGCTGTGTGCCCGGCGGCTGGAACAGGGAAAATTCCACTGGGCTAAAGTTCACCAGGGTGAAACCGTAGCTCTCAACCCGGAACAGTTACAGGCATTAATCCAGGGTTTGCCTTGGCAGCGCATTGGACGACAGCAGGTGGTGACGATGCTCTAAACCAAGCTCGGCTATTCTGCCATCCTCCAAACGTTCTATTTCATTCTTCTCATGACCTCAGGCATACTGCGGTCATGAATACGCTGCCTGACTTAAGCCAACTGACCCATGAACAACTGCTGGAATTCACCCGGCAGTTGGCGATGCAGCATCAACAACTCGCAGAAGATAAACAACAATTAGATGCTCAAGTCCAACATCTGGAAGTATCAAATCAACAATTAGATGCCAAAGTTCAACATCTTGAAGTCACCAATCAGCAATTAGATTCTAAAGTTCAGCATCTTTCTATTCTCAATCAAAAATACGAGCATGAACTGGCGCTGTTTAAAAAGCATAAATTCGGCAGTAAAAACGAACATCTCACCGCAAAACAAATCCATCTATGGGACGAAGCGGTCGAAGAAGATATCGCAGCCGTTGATCTGGAATTAGAACGATTAAATGCAGATAAAACCCATGCAGCGACACAGAAAGCCACAGTCAACAAACCTAAACGTCGACTGCTGCCAGATCATCTACACACCATCCGTATTGAGCATGAACCTGCATCAACCCAATGCAGTTGTGGCTGCCAGTTACGTCGTATCGGCGAAGATATCAGTGAAAAACTGCATTTCAGACCGGCACAGTTCTATAAGGAACAGCATGTGCGTGGTAAATGGGTCTGTGATCAGTGTGACACCCTGACTCAGCAAGCGATGCCCGCCTATGTGATTGATAAAGGCATTGCTTCACCTGAACTGCTCAGCCATGTGTTGGTATCGAAGTATGCCGATCATTTACCGCTGTACCGTCAACGTCTGATCTATCAGCGGGCGGGTATTGATTTATCCAGATCAACGTTATCTGACTGGATAGGTCGCTGCGGTGTGGAACTGGAACCTCTGGCTAATGCCTTAAAAGAGGTGGTACTGCAACAGCAGGTGCTGCATGCAGATGAAACACCGGTCACCATCATGCGGATGGGTGAGAATGAGAAAAAACCGAAGAAAGGTTATGTCTGGGCCTATGCCACCACACAGTACAATCCAGTTCAGGCGGTGATCTATGAATTTCAAGATAGCCGTTCTAGTCAGCATGCTGAAGCGTTCCTGAAAGGCTGGCAGGGTCATCTGGTCTGTGATGATTACAGTGGTTATAAAGCACGCTTTAAATCAGGCCAGGTCATTGAGGTGGGCTGCATGGCCCATGCACGTCGTAAATTCCATGAACTGCATGTAACTGGGAAAAGTCAGGTCGCTGAACAGGCATTAGTGCTGATTCAGAAACTGTATGCGATAGAAGCCGAACTCAGGAAAAAGACCGATGGTACAGCAGAACACCGCCGCGAATACCGGCAACAGCATAGTCAACCGGTGATGCA